>Ga0116227_10002533_pt1 | contig 41323 bp, 23 predicted proteins | sample S1TSphgellanicum_FD_89693 | JGI IMG/M metagenome (GOLD analysis project Ga0116227, IMG submission 89693) | Host-associated microbial communities from peat moss isolated from Minnesota, USA - S1T2_Fb - Sphagnum magellanicum MG | ecosystem: Host-associated > Plants > Peat moss > Unclassified... | reverse complement strand
TAAAGACACCTGTGGGAGGAATAGAAGATTCTTGGGTTCCTTGGCTATTCCAAAAAAAAAAACAAACAAACAAAAAAAAAAAAAAAAAAAAAAAAAAAAAAAAAAAAAAAAAAAACAACAACAACAACAAAACAGGACGTGAAGAAAGGGACCAAAAAACAGAGCTTCAAAATCGAGACTTAACAAGAAGAAGAGCTTTGCGGAGGAGAAATAGAAGAGATGGAGAGAGAAACCTGTAACGAGCTGATGCCACTGGAGAGAGAGAGAGAGAAGAGAGGGAGAGCGGCGGGGGACACGGCCTGGAAGAGACGGAAGGAGGTGAGCAGCAACAACGCGCGGGCGGGCGGGCGGGGGCGTTCGCTCTGAGACAAAGAACCGGAACGGCGAGTACCTACCCGGGACCGCGGGTCTCTTCTTCCTTTGGTCCCCGACGCACGACTTACTTTCAATGGGGCCGACACACGACTTACTAAGGCGCCACTAAGGGCCATTGTACTTTAGCTCTCATGGCGAGTACCTTCCCTACCTCGTCTTCCCGTCGTCCCTGACGCACGACTTGCTTGCTATAGGGCCGCCGTGACTAATGCCCGGGTACTTCGAGACTTTATGGGTTTAGGACCAATTGAAAGTCCTATTGTTTTGGATGGTGGGCTCCGCCAAGGGCAACCTAGAGACTGCAGGTGTTAAAAGTACCTAAATAAAGGTTGACAAAGAAGGGCCTATGCCCCTACTAGTGCGACCCTTCTCCTCCTATAAGGCCTTTTTTTCCCCCCCCTCCTCCTATAAAGTTTTCAGAGAAAAACACACCAAATCTTGTTTAGGTTCTAGACTTGCTGTTAAATTTAACATGGAGCATGTGGGGCTGGTCCCATGACAATCAAAGTGGTGGTGATGATGGGGACCTTTGCTAAAGGACCCGGCTAAGGTCCAATGGGCCTTTGACAACCACAAGGTAAAGTGCCATGCCAATCAAGGCCACTGTCAATTAGGATCCACTACCTGTTGTTTGTTTGTTTGTTTGTTTGTTTTTTTTTTTTCCCCCCAATAAGTTTTGCTTTTTTAAAATTAAAGAAATTGGGAACCTTTTTGGAATTTTTTTTTAATTGTGTAAGTTTAATAAATTTTTCTAGTTGCATAAATTCACCAAATTTTTGGAATCACAAAATTGGAAAAAAAAATAATAATAAAAAATGAATGTTATGATTTGTGGGGCACTTTATTCAATTTCAATTTGACTAAATTCAATTCAATAATTGAATTAAAAAAGAAATGGAAAAGCAAATTGGTGAGAAAGGTATTGAAAATTCACTTATGAAGATGGTGTCGAATTTCTTTTTTTTTTTTAATAAAAAAAACACAAAGCTTGGAACTGTCATAGTCATGACTACAATTTTCGAGACCTAATGTTGTTGTGCTACCTGCCTAAAACCAGCTCCAATGAATCATTGTCACTGAAATTTCATGGTTTCAAGCAATTTCAAAACCAACCTCTACATAGGGTTTGTGGGATAGAACCTTAGAAAGAGTGGATTGATGATGCGTCGCCACAATTCCATTAGGGATACACAAGACATGTGCGTATCATGAGTGATGATGATGTGTCATCACAATTCCATTATGGGTACAAAAGACAGTGTGTATCATGCATAGATCATAACACAAAAATGTTTTCTACATCATATTGTACTAACCTCAGAGTAATACTTTTTGAATGTGAAAAGCCGTCCCATGAGGCAAATAAGTTTTTCCAGCATGCATACCTTGTAGTAAAAAAGCTACTCAATTGGACACTCCCCCACCAAATTGGACACTCCTCCACCAAATTGGACACTCCTACACGCCAGGTACTTGATTTGCTTGCATGCCTCAACATGCTCAAGCAAAAGATTTATAACAAGATTTGATAAAAGGCACCATCCAAAACAATGGTAGCACCAAATGCGATCTGTTGCAACAATTGCTATATATATATATACTACAACCATCTGCTAGTTGGTGTTCCTGCCATATCTGACTACACCTCTGTGCACCAACTGTTGTGTAGCAGTTGATTTGGACTGTATATCACTACTAATGCCCTTGTCCTCGTGCACATCTTCCAAGCTGATGGGCTCGTTGACACGGGGGATGATTCGCAAAGGGTGGGCCTCTGTGTTGAAAACCCACTCGTCCAGTGGTATCACAGATGATGGTGAAAACAGTAGGTACAAGTATTTAAGAGTTTCTGCAAGAAAGAAACTCTGCATCTTGTCGTCTTTCTCTCCTGTATTCACCTGAGACAGCTCCACCAGATATATTATCAGGATTTGTTCTGTCTCACCAAACTTAAGAGCATTTGATTATGAAGGGAAAATTCTGGGTCATGACACCCTGCCGCAGTGCATTAAGAGAACATGGAAAGACCATTTTTCCACAACACAAAAGTGTTTCCATCACTGAATATTGGCATGAGAAGTGAACTAGAGAAGCTTCTAACAGACAGGCACACTAGAGGCGTGACTTTGGATGGGACTCAGAGTGATGGGCAAAATAGAGGAATTCTTACATTTCTTAGGCCAACATAGCCAGATGGAATCCATGATTGTTTCTCAAAAGCTTGGAAGATATCCCAGCCCCAATCCCTATACTTTGAATCTCCTGTCTTGCGCCAGAGGTACATCAGGGACTCAACTGTCTCTGGCCTCAAAATGTTGTAAGCAGTGCCTACCACCATATCCTGCAAAGGACACCTACAACAAGTTTTCAGCTCTGCACAGCTCCAGAACCTTTATGCCCAAATAACTGTATGATAAATGAAGCTGCAAGTTTACCTGTCCTGGCTGGAAATAGTAGTTCTCTCCAGCAAGCTTTGTAGGAGTTGACATGTAGAAATTGTAGCAAGTCCAGGCTAGCTGAGCAAATGATTAGTCCAGAAATTCAGTTCCAACAAGCACACAATATATCTCCATAAGTACTGAGAACTTCACTGTTCTTATAATTTAAATCAACCTGAATAGGATCAAGAGGAATAGGGTTATAGAGATTTCACACATAACAACATATCAGCAAACAGGAAAAAGAGGAAATCCAATAGAGAAAGAGAAAAGAGAAAAAAACCTGATGAGCAGGTTGAACAGTGACAGTTGCACATTTTCAGAGACCTCTAACAGCAACATGTATGGTAGTGACCAGCTACCATGACATCCTCCCAACTTCATCAGCTACTTATAGTGGGCGGAGGTCAGTGTCACAGTCACAAATGTAGAGAGTTCCTGTCACAATACTTGCAGTAATGGGAAGACTTGGCCATGATGCTGGCTCACTCAAGAAAACCAAGACCAAGGAAACTGGGAAGATAGAGGAACAAAAAAGGACAAAAAAAATGAGAAAGGAAGAAAAGCGAAAGAAACTTTTGAGGGCATGATCTTTCCAGCACAAACTGGAAAAGCTTCCCAATTAGGAATAAAATTTTCCTCAAACTATCATTTTGAATTCCACGTGAAGCATATGAACCATATTTAATGCCTTCATATTCTGGCCGAGAAGTCTTGCCAGAAATGTCAATGTTTAAGCCATTTGAATTTGCAATATTGCAAAATCCAAGAAATTGCAAGAGAAGCCATTAGGAGTACAATTTAAGCTCACAAACAATCTGTTGTGTATGCAACTATCCAAGAAACTGCAAGAGAAGCCATTAGAACAACTCTTGTGAGAATCAAGAGATCACCATGCTTTAGGTTAGGAAAACCAGAACAAGGTTCAATATTTTTTCCTTGAAGTCAAAGAAAGAATTCCAATAAAGACTGAAGAACCCAGAAGAAGAAAAACACCCAAGGGGAGAGCTTGAACAAAGAATAACACAGTAAAACTAGCAGTATGAGCAAAAGTGACAGTCTCTCACTTGTTCACTGACCATCAACAGTAACATGTATGATAGTGAAGTTATCTATCACAACTTACCAACTGACTTCATCAGCTCCCTACAGGGAGTATAGGCCAGTGTAACCACTAACCTGCGTACTATGGTCTGTGGTACATGTGCCACCACCAATGGAGTCCTTGTCCAGATACATGCTCATAAAAATTAGGGATCTCAGGGACAAACAGATCATCTAACAACCTTACTACTGCTTGGATAAGTTGAAAAGAAAAACTGGAGAAGACTAGACTTAATAAGAGATGAAAAACAGGTCTGTTGCATTGGTATGTGAAGATTTAGAAGTTATCTAAAAAGACAGCACCCATTGGTACCATTGAGATACTAAGTGACTCCCTACAGAGACTGATGACTAAACATTGTCCATGATACTTCTAGCTAAGAAGATAAATCTGAAGCTTTTGTGGGTCATATACCTTACTGGGTCCTTATACTTCAACCAAACATATTTGAAGTTAAGGACTGACCTCTGCACAAACAAAAACCTGGAATGATGGGATCAATGAATCTATCAAAGACTCTATTCAATAGAACTTTCATTCTAGCTTTCACATGTGGAGATTTAGATGGTTTGGGATAGGACTGGTTTTACAAACTCAGCTACACAACCTTCTTTCTAAGTCATAGGATCTGGAAAACACAGAATGAAGGATATTCATCCATTTCTTCCTATTGTTGTGGCAGCAAGATTGAACCTTTGACATTCAATTTTCCCATTTGAATCCATAAATCTCCCACAATTTTTTCATTAGCAAAGATACTAAAGGAACAAAAACCTTCTTTCACTTAGGCACCTATGAAGAGTTTTAAATCAAAAGCAGAATTGGTGAGCTTTTCCAATATTTGGGCTTCTCTTACATGCTCTTAGGATCTTGCAAAGACTGAGCTACAGGTTTGACCAACATATAGCACTTTACTGGAACCAGTGTTATGGATTACATAGATCACACCTCTATATGAAACAGAACAAATTTTGGCAACAAGTTTGAGATGCTTTTGCCTTAACCTTCTAATCCTGTCGAGAGACTTTAATTACAAATTACAGAAGTGAGCATGATCAGCAAATTCCTGAAAGAAAACCACTTCATATTTGCATTACCAAAATCATGGAGATTTATAAGATTACTTCTGGACATGAAAGAAAACCTGATATGAAAAAAAATAGTCTGATGAACAAAAAGGGCACAAATCTAGATCTCAACTGAAAGCTTGAAGACACTCTGGATAAAGGCAATAATTTCCAAGAATATTGATAGACTTTGCAAGCTCTGAATTTAGAGAAACTATTTCCAGCTCAAGCAAAAATCTCCAATCTTGATAAAGGAAATCAAGAAATCCCCCATTTTGCAGGAGGACTGCTCACAAGCAATAAGGAATACTAAAAAGGTATTGCTTGACTCTGAGATTACAGACAAACTAGTACTCTGCCCTTCTCCCTAAAAGGCCCATTAAAGGTTGGAAAACTTAACACCAGAGAGGAACAATATAAATAACAAGATAGAGGAGAGAAAAACATGAACCCCATCAACAAGATCCAAGAATACTTTCAAAGACTACAGACAGGCACTCCAGCATGGTACAGTGCACAAGAGAACCTCACATGTGATAGGAGTGCCATACAAGATACCAGAAAATTGAAACATGACAACAGACAAATCAAACAAAAAAACCAAGAACATTCCCAAGACTTAAGATGTGCTTAGCTACAGAATGGTCTCTCAAAGGAGCTAAGGTACACAACCTATAACAGATATTATCAAGACATGAATCGTATACCTCTTTGGCAATTTCCAAGTATTCCACTGCTTTTTCAGGCAAGGCTCCCTCCATGCCGAGTGTCAGCATACCTGGGGCAAAACATGCCAGTTCATCCATCTGCAAGAAGACTTAATAGTTGGTCTCCTTTGAATGATAAGCAACTTCACCTCTAATGATAGAATCTGGGAGCACAGCTCAACGGGTCCAAGGACAACATTCCCGTCATCCACCAAACATCTATAAACATCTTGTGTGCAACAAAACCATAATCAGACTGTGAGGACTCTGTAGGATTGTCTATCTGAGTCTTGCCAGACAATCTGAGTCTGCTGGCACTGTGGACTCATTGTTTGGTACCTTGTTGAACATGGAGGCCCCTGTGCGCTCTGCGATGAAGGTGTAACCTGAAGGACTTGATTTTGAGATCAAGCCTCTCATGCCCTCCATAGACTGTTCCCACATTTCTCTGCACATATCACAGCCTATTTCTCAACAACTGCCTTACCTGGTATAAATCAATCAAATACGTGTTGATTGAGATTTGACTACAGACAAAAGAAAATTTTCAGGGGCAACAAGGATAGTGTACCTGTAGTGCTTCACAACCTCTGTTTTGTTCCCTTGAATCCACACCTTCAGCAGGTATTCATAGAAGCTGGTAACAACAAAGAAACCATCAAGAGTCCCTCCAAGAGAGGATAGGCAAACAACTTGAGAGGAAAAGAGAGAGAAAGTAATATGCAGATTTGCAAATCAGAAGCTTGAAGCAGTTTCTGCTTCCTGAAAATGGAAAATCTATACACCCAAGTTGTAATTGCATGGAATACTTCAACAGGGAGTCATATTATATGACCAGTGCCAAAACTCACCTGTCACCCATTGCACCAAATGTAACTTTGCCAATTGTGGGCTGTCCAGAATCAGGACTTATGTAAATGGGCAGCAGCCCATCTTTCGGAAAGGATAATCTTAGCTGCTTGATTGTATTTTCAACCTGCAGTGTAACTAGTGACAGTAAGGATGATATAGTGAAAGGCCAAGGCATACAGCTCTGCTTCTGTCCACCAGCATAAGCTTGACCTCTCAATTCATTGATTGACCATTCACTGCCTTGGCAAGCATCTAACTGAAAGCATTGACAATTGCCCCTGTACTTGACCTTACTTCTACACATGACAACTGAAGCCCATACAATCTGGCAGGAAGTTGCTGTGTAAACACAATATGGTTCAGTCATTGATCTGAATGATCCCTGATGTTTAAATCAAAGTCCATGTTCCCCACAGTCCCGTACATCTGACCTTCTGCTTGTATTTGGGGTCTCCAGTTCTTTGGGACAACCCAATAAACTCCAATTGGTCTGTTCCTAGATCAGCCAAGACACTTGAGCCCTGCAAAAAAGATGTAGAAGTGAGGTCCTCATAGGCTATGTTACACCTGAATCCCTAACCAACCTAATTTGCTTGAGTATCAAACAAGTCTCAACAACAGAATAGTTGGAAATAGGTGTTAACTAGAACAACAGTCTATCTCACATTCAGCCTTTGTATCTATACTTGGAAGGGCTACATGAAAATGTCCAAAGAGAACCCCAATTTACTTTGCATACAATCTTGACACCATATCTCTCTCTAGAAGCATGAGTCCTTGCAGGACAAATCTGACATATATTCCTTTAGTATAGGGTATCAAACTGCCTGTTCAGGGTTGACAGGCCTGCTGTGATGAAAAATTATAAACAAGCACAAAAAGACTTCCAAAGGAAAACACAAGTCTAGTCTAGAACTGCACATACCCCGGTCCAGCCAGGATTAAAAGCACGCCCAGATCCCAGGTTGATCGTAGTGTAGGGAATGCCTGTGGAACTATCCCAAGCAGGAAGAAGTCGATCTGCCAGTTCCTGAGCCTTAGTCAGGAACATCTTCTCAGCAGTGAGATCATAGGAACTCAACAGCCCTCCCAAGACTCTACAGATACCATAAACACATGAAGAGAGAACAACAATGTCAGCCATCTGCACTGGGGTTGGATTGACATCATGTACTTGACAACTGTAGATCTTAGGACAATATTTTAATGTCACATGTCAAAATTAGCTCAGAAATCCATCCTTTAGCACGATAAGGTGCATGGATCTAAATGGCCTACTGGTTAGGGCTCATAGCCACCTTGTGGGTGGTTATAAACTCAATACCTATTCTGAGAGGCATGGTAAGTGTTGTCCAGAAAAGTTACCTAGTTATGACTAGGCTCACCACCCAACAAACCCAGAACTTGAAATGACTAAGGGCTCCCAAGTACTTGAGTGAAAAATCTGGCAACCAGTTGCCCTAGTTGGCTCTGTTAGGATATTACCCTTCTAAAAAGGAGACCACCCAAGGAGATAAACAAATCACCCTCAGAACAAGAGTCAGCAAAAATCCATCTTTTCTTTAATTTCCTCTTCTTGCACAGGTACTACCACAAAACATTTCCTTTGGAGTTCACATCTAAAATAAGAAAAGAATCCTCGTTGAAACAACTGTGCAACAGATGTAGGGCAGAGAGCAAAATCACCTTGTCTTAGCAGCTCACAGCACACAAATTAGCTATACAAATGCAACACAAAATGATTTGAGCAATAATGGCATGAGACTGTACCTAATGGTAGTCTCAAAAACACTTGCATCATAATTTCTGTTGAACTGCAGATTTTCAGCAACCCAGCTGTGGTGCAACCAGCCAAAAAAGGAGTCAGAAATCTGCTAAAATCTGTATGGTCTGGTGAAGGTTCATATATATATCATAAAAATTCCATTTGATTCTGCTGCAGGCCAGAGGAAGAAACTACAAACACCCCAAGACACACAACAAAGTGCCCAGATAACAAAATCTTCTGTCAAGGTGTGAAATCCACATCAACAGTAACAGATGGACAGGTTGGAAAATCACAAACACAGGCCAGAATAATAGCTCTTAGAACTGGCTCCTACAACATGCTGTGACAAGTAACACCTGTAAGAAAATGTCAACAAGGTGAGAGTTCATTACTCTCTGGCTTTTTCATATTGCTTCTGGAGGCCCATGATGTACAGGGTGTCCAGTGAATCAATGATGGTTGCTCCAAGTCCTCCAAATTCATTAGAACCCCGCCTTGATTGAGGCTGCATTGTGCCAATTCACTGAAATGATTAGATGATACATGATACATGAACTACTCCAGCAACCCAGAAGGAGGGGTAATCACTTTAAGAGAATCAAGATTGATTGCTTAATTTCCTTGGAATGCATTGCACATGCTGCTGCATGAATGTTCCTTAGATCTGCATAAACCAATCCAAACATGATGTAAATTGAACAGGTTGATCAATCAATGGACTCTCTTTCCTTTTGGTCACCCTTTCAGGCTCAGAGATACACCTGAAGCTCATCAAAACCCCATGCATATTTCACATATGAACTCCAGGCATGCAGCATAGCAGCCTTCACTTGGTTTCTCCGGTCTTCCATAACTGGGTCCTCCATTTCTCTTTTAGGGGTTTCATGCTCAGATTTGAGCTGTTGTAATGTCTTGCTACTGCTATGATTGTTCCCATCCAACTGTATAGTCTCCCAATCCCCTTGGAGATGCTTAGCCAACTCATCCACCTGCACTGCAACTATTTGATTTAATGGTTGATTAAATTCTTCAGTCTATGACAACAAATCTAGTGATTGTAACAGAAATTGATTCCACTTCTAGAGAACTGTCAGGGCAGATATTCTCAGATTGAAAACTGGAACCTTATCAGTAGGAATAATACAAGTGCAGCAGGGTGAATTTTTTCTGGGTGTGGAGATCATCCATCCAACAATCCTGAGCATTTCCCAGTAACAGAAAAACATGGTGTAATCATTTTCCATTAAAATCTCTACTGATTCAGAAAACCCCTACCCCCCCAAAAAGAAGGAAAAAAAATTGCACAAATGTCACCAGTGGGAGGGATGAATCTGTCTTGCCTTTCGAGAAAGCTTCTCCTTCTCCAGATCAAGCTTCGCAATTGTGCTCTGCATTGCTGACAACACAACATGAGAGGGCTATAGGGTGTAAGATCCAACAAAGGTCCAGCCAACTCGAGTTGCCCCACCCCACCCCCAATCAACTTCAAGCTTCAACTTTAAGCTTCAAACCACGTATGAGTAATCACCTTGCCAATTCTACGCAACTGAATATTAATTTCAATAGTGTATTTAGAGGGGGGGTTTTTTTAGCTGATATTTGTGATGTAGCTGAACTGGTGATCATAAATAATACAGTTTAGCCAAATTTGGCTATAAACAGGATATGAAAGTAAAAAAATTTAAGATTCTACATTCTCGGGTACTTGCTAGAACCCAATAGAGAAACCTGGCGATTATATTTATTTTTTAACTGTAGAAATTTGGCAACAAAAAAAAAAGATTAGCAACAAAAAAAAAGGCCAATGTGTAGAACAGATTGCAAGAAATAACTACTGAAGTTCATAGTCATTCTTCTGCTCAATTTCACAATTGCTTCACTCAGTTGAATCCATCTGCTCATGATGTATGGGTGCGCGGATGAATCGGCAAGAAAAATCGAAAGACAATTACAACCTCAACCAACAATTAGGTCTGGAATGAGTTTTTATTTGGCAATGGAGTCCAGGAGCAACATGGACAAACACAAGTATACAGCAAAAAGAAAGCATAATGATCATCATGTCAGCAAGGAGGAAAAAGGGGGGAAAAAAACAAAACAAAAACTCACCTGATGATGCTGAACAAGGCTGTGTCGATCCCACAGCACAAACGTAGTACCTACAAACAACACAAGAAGCAGTAGCAAGCGGCGTGGTCTTCGCAAGTAATACGAGGGATCCAACAAGCGTGGCCAAGAAGAAGAAGAAGAACCCAGTGGTAGTGTCTTTGACCGCGCCATCTTTTCTACTACCTTTGTCAACAACAACAGCCTCCTCCCTCCTTCACTTCCTTCACATACAACAACATCCTTCCCTTCTCTGACACCTCATGATCAACCAGCGAACAGAATGCTCCAAACACACACCCACACAGGGGAAAAAATGTTCCAAAAAAAAACTTCTAATCACAACATGGTATCTGATGCACACATATGAGAGAGTGCAGAATCGGCAAAAGAGCAGAGAGATGTTGGATAGAGAGGGGAGGAGGCTCTTCTCTCTGGAAAGCAGCAGAAGAGGAGAAAAAGATGAAGAAGAAGAAGAAGAAGAAGAGATGGTGATGGTCAAGAGTCAACACGCGCAAGTGCACAGTGGCGAAAATTTGGAACTGTGCTCTGACGATTAAATTCTAGAGGCCGATTCTGCCATTTCAATCCAAAATCTTTCATGTAAATCTCTTTTCACGAAACCAAACGTGGTAAGTAGCAGGTTCTTTTTCATAATCAGCCTTGAATTCGCAGCATGTTCGTGTAACTAGAGATTCTGCTCAGGGCCCCTGCCCTGCCCTGTCTGCTGGTGCCTCAAGAGTCAACATCTGAAGCGCTGTGGGGAACTCTGCTTTGACAATCAAGTACTGAACCTGATTCTGCCATTTCAATCCTTAGAGCGTCTCTCTGAGCCTCTCCACCGGTGCTCAGTATGTCACTCTGGATAATAAAATTAAATGTCTTGAGTTTAGCTGTATTTTTTTTCAACCCCAGCACTAAAACTGTAACCGGAACTGCATATACGTGGGGACTACTAAAAGCAAACCACTTGGACCAATCATTATGATCGACCAATCAGAAGTACTGAACCGCGGTTAGGTCCAATTTATTACACTCTTTTTTGGAGGTGCACAACTGCTTGCGCCTTTAACCAGCCACAGCAAGCTGCACGAATTTGATGCAGAAAAACCAATTTTCTGACCTAAACCGGCACATTTTGACTGTTTCACAATCAACTTTACTGTCTAGAGTCACATACTAAGCACCAGTGGAGATGCTCTTATATATCTATATATATATCTTTCCACACATCACAGCCAGTGTTGGGTGCACCTCAGTTGCTAGCCCATTTGTGGCAGATGACGTTATTTTTATTTTTTTTCAAGGCTCTTCTATTTTATTAGTGGTGTCCTCGTTATTCTGTTCTTTCATGACATGTGTCCTCGCGCATTTATTTGCCTTGTACTTCTTGGGGATGGGTTCCATACCTGCCCTTTTATATATGTTGTAGAGGGTTTTGCTTTAAAGTGCATTCACACTAGCTGTAACATACGTATGGTTTCATCAGTGGGCATGCATGGAAAAATGACATATTTGGGTAAGAAAAAAAATTCATGTCCTTGATGTTGATAATTGTAAAAAAATAAAAAAATGATATGCGAATCTTTCAATGTTTTAATTAACTTCGTTTTATAATTCATAATTGTGACGTGTGGACTCTAATGACATAATGCATTGCGATCTTTCAACCTTGAACTTTATTCAAATTGTTTAAAGCATAGTTTTTGCATGGCTTCATAATTCATAATTGTGAAGTGTGGGATGTAATGACATGTTGCATTGTGATCTTTCAATTTAGAATTGTTTAAAGCATGATTTTTGAAGTTTGAATTGTTTACACTCTTTTTCTTTTTTTTAGTTTTGAATTGTACTCTTATATTTGAAAATATTTGTGATCATCGTCCTATTTTTTTATTATATTAAATGTTGAATCTAGAGCACAAAAGGTTTCAGCATGGAGGGTTTTCCATATATGTTATGAAATAGGTTTTTTTTCTTTTTTAGTGATGGATAAGATGGTTGGAATTGTTACATTCAATAAAGTTTTAAAATGTTGTGTCTATATTGTTGTAGAGCAATGTCTATTTTCAATGAATGTAAAATTCAATCTATCATTTTCTATTGAGATATCATATAAATCTTTTAGTTTTTATATAATTTTTCTTTTGAAATCTAGTTTTTTTTTCAACTTCAAATTAGTGAAAGGCAAAAGTAGTAGACAAAAATTGTAAACAATAATTTTAAACATCTAAGCATATGTCTAAATACCTTTTTTTAATTAATTTAGATGACAATATTGATACTATTGCACAATTATTTAGATATAAATGTAGTAATGTGTATTTATCAAAAATGGATTTAAAGGAGGATATTTATTGCATGTTCTTTTTGTGCATGTTTTGTTTCATTGTAGAATCAATATTTGAAATAATTGATTTTTATGTGAATTTTATGAGAAGGGTTTACTCAAATACCAATAAGATAATAAAGATATTTGTATTATTTTCTTCTAATGCAAACCAAAAAATTTGAGTCACAAGTTGTAAGTCGAAATAAAATAATTTGTATTTATCAACATTTGTTGGAACATTAATAATGTTACCTTGAATGTCATATTGACCCCAACCATTTAATTAGTAATTGTGCAAATATCATTTGAAGAGCTATGAGACATTCTTTTAGTTTATTCAATATCATAATAGAAGGAATTGTGTTTTCATTATAAATGTGTTGACACATCAAAGTAACATTCTCATTTTTATTTTTATCGATTAGGTTTTCATTCTACAAATTAACATGTTATCAAGTTGTAAATTTTTATTGATAAAAATTATAAATGATTATATAATTTTTTTAAATGTTGGATTTAGTTGTATCAATTGGTATTTGAACCATAATCTTTGACAACATACACATGGATATTTTGAGGTGTCTCTTATATCATTAAGAAATTTAGTGATTTGTGAAAATAATTTTTTGACTTTCTTCTTCATAATTTGGGTTTTTTTTTAATGTTTAAATGTGTTACAATATTTGATTGTCATTAAGATTTAAGTTTGAATGTAAATGTTGAAATTTTTTAATTATGTTTTGGAAATATTCATTTTCACCGTGGATTAACATAAAATATAATGTTGTATCCATAGCATTTGCCCACTTGAATCTTTTCCTTTTTTTTTCTAATAATTTTGATGTTTGAAACTTATTACTTTTTGAAAGATTTTTAAAATGATTGTATCCATAATTCTTGTAATATTTGTATGAATGGAATTGGGCCCAAGTTCAGCTCTTCTTTTACTTTCCATCTCGAACTCCAATGGAAGCCTAGGGTTTCAATTTCAAGCAACCAATCTATTCTTGGCATTGAAAATAGCTTGGCACCCCTCTAAAATTTGAACTTGAGCTTGGACTTGAGATCAAATCTTGTTGAGCTCAAATCCTTATTCAAGTTCGAATTTTTTAAAATTTTCACATGACAAAATAAATTTAGGTTTTAAAAAATTTACCTCAAAATTGTGTATTTGCTTTTATGACGTGTTGAGAACTCCAAAGATCTCCTAGCATTTTCCTTCTTTCAGCATAATCAATTCCACAAGAAAAAAGTTGTGACAATGAACATTATATGTACTTCCTTGGACTTAAGCCCTAACATTATGTTTCTTCAAACCCTAAAAAATAGTAAAATAAGGATTTAAAAAAAAAACATGTGGATCCTTTGGGCTAGTTTTCAAGAATTGGAATAGATGAGCTTTGAACTAGGACCTCATTATTTAATGGCCATCTCCACTATTGAGAAAAGGTTCCAACCTAGAGAAGTAACCGAGTGAACTAAGAATTGAACCTAGATGTGAACTATGAACTAAGCTATGAATTATGAACAATAAAGTAAGGTTTGAATTAATTATTGAATTGACACTTGATGGATATTTTAGTTGAATATTAAATTGACCCAATTGAACATTATCAAAATTGAGCTGCATGAAATTATCCATCTTTAGGCAATTTCAAGCTTAGGCATGTCGTGAATTAAGTTATAAACCTTGATATGACATAGATAGATGCAAAACATGCTCTGAAGTATCATGTTTATATTAAGCTCTACATTATCATGTATGCATCTTAAAATGTGACATCCATTATATAGCTCAAACTTTGAACTTGAGCTTTTAGTTATGAACCTTAATTGCAAATTTAATTGTGTTGGGATGTACCAAAGGATGATGGCTTATGCCTTGTGTGTTACTAATGTCATCCCTTGAGACTGCACCATATACTAGTCTTGCCTCCTCCTTTGATGAAAAATATCCATTGGTTAAAATTCGTGCAATCTACTCATTTAATATATCTCCATTCATAGCGCAATGCATTTCATCCTATAGTGCTAAAATTCTTACCTTGACCATTTCCTTTCTCCCTTCAAAAAAATCAAGTTATTTTCCTTTTCCCAATACTTCTATTTCCTTCATAAATACACAAAGAAATGTTTAACATTGAAGAGTTATCCACTTCACATTTTAGTTCCTAGTCTAACATCAAAATATTAACTTTTACAAATGACTATCACCTCTTGTCTAACTACTCGCAAAGGGTGTCTCCTTGTTTTTTTTTGTGCCATCATTAAGCTTTGTTGTTGCATTTTGTTACAAGTTTAGTTGTTGTTATGCATTTTTCTTGTTCTCTTTTGAGTTTTAATTGGAAGTTTGTTAGCCTTTTGCATTTGGACATGTTTCTTTCAAATCCTTTCGTAGGCTTTTATACTTTTTTGTTTATAATTTATTTTCATTTGTTGTGTGTACCTATGTCTTTTGTCTACCTTTAATCGTTCAAGGAATCTATACGAAACAATAACCAATTCAAAAAGGCCTTCCCATTTTTTGGTCAAAAGTTCCCATTTTTTAATGTGTTTGTTAGGGCTCCTACAAATCCATAAATGTATTAAATAAAAGTTATAGACAATTTGATAACATTTAGTGTTGAAAGATTGTATGGAGATTAAAGGTTTTGCCAATTCTCTAAATTCACGGGTCACATGAAATGTGTCTCTTCAAGAAAATCAAACCTTTTTTTGCTCATTATGAAATGTGTCTCCTTGTGATAATTAGACATATCAAAAAGATTTCGTCATCATTGAAATAAATCGATCAGGTGGTGGTAATTGAATCATTGGATTAAAGACACATGAGCTAAAATGAAACCACTACACCACCATCTAACTCCAAAAAGCAAATATATAGTGAGTTAGGCTTAAGAATACAACTAACCACGAGTTATTAACTATTTAATTAACAAACCATTTTTGTACACCTATATTTCACCTATTTCATTTCATTTGTTATGCATTGGGCAAATGTTTATGAATATTATTTTCAAGAATTTGTGAAATCCAAATTTGTTTATTGTACCATGGTCAATTATATTCTAAAGTTTGATTCATTGTTCATATTTGTTGTTTGTAGTTGTTGGAGTTAAATGGTAGTGTAGTGATTTCATGACAGGGATTAAATGGTGATTTTATTCTACTTAACCACCATGCAAACCCCATGTCACCATACACCAATTAATGACATATGTGGACTGATGTTGTTGGTTGGATTTGATATGACAATCTAAAAGGACCATTAATTAATTAAATTACTTTGATATTGGTGAATGACCTAGTGGTTCCACCCTATCTTATTTTCCACATTTGTCATTTCCTACCAAACCTTTTCATGATTACTAATTTATTTAATCTCCATATCTATGATAATGTTTTTTTCTCTTGTTATTTTCACATCTTTTTAATGTACTACAACAAAAGGTGTCCCTGTACACCAAGTGATTTCACTAGATTATGAATGAATTCACTAGTTATAGAATAGGACCTAGTGGGGAAACAATGAATTCACTAATCTATGAATGGGGACTAATGAACTACACCCACATTTTGTAGTAGTGACATTTTTTATTATCTTCTTATTGTTCGAAAAACTTTAAATTGTGGTATTTCAATTTATTCATTCCTACCTATAATTGGCCTTTCCCATCCTTGTTCTATTGAATTCTTAAAACTATATGTTAACAAGCGTCATTAACATTTTTTTGCTTTTGTTTCCTCCAACAAATTTTTATTTATGGTATATTAGGGCTGTTTTTTGGATGCACTTTATATTAGGGTCCATGGATAAAAAACATCAAGGACCAATTTGAAGCAATTTCAAACTTGAATTGGACATTTTTAAACATTTAAAAACAAAATTTCCCATGGCATACAAGGCTTTTGATCCATTTTGAAATTCCAATGAAAAAATAATTCATGTGTTAACATTTAGTGTAACCTTTCAACTTTCTTCCCCACCATCCGATTCACCTTTATTCATTTGGAAGGGATGATAGTGCAACCACCATTTGAGGATTCACAAAAACCAACCATGCTAAATTTAATATTGGTCAGGAGAAAGGATAAAACATATTTTTTAAAAACATCCTTGGACCTTGACTTACACCTACGTTTTCCAAACCACCAACTCCCCTTAGAATTCATTTTTTGGTTTGGCTTGTTTGGTTTCCTTTTAAAGTCATGCCAATTAATCATAATCACAATTTGATTCCTCTTGGTCATGCACTAAATTTGAAGGCCTTGGGACCAATTTAATTTTTTTCACCAATAAGATTGTTCAATTCCATTTGACAATATGATTGTTCCTTGGAAAATAGCCAAAATTTGCCTTTCTATGGTATTTATTAAAAGGTTTAAAGATTTGGAATGGGTTTAAAAACCTACAATCAACAATAATTAACCCAAACTTCCATCCTTTAGGCTTTTTAATGGAGCTAAGTGTATTAAGTTCTTTTTAAAAGGAACGTCATAATTATCAATTCTTTAGCTCACATTCATTACTAAGTCCATAATATTTTTTGGCACATATCCATGATTGTGGTTCAAGCATTTGGATGATCCGAAAACGAATAGAATGGGGATGGTGCATTGCTAGTGCACAATCATAACAAATTAAATTTCAATATGCCAACGCAACTATTACAATGAATAACAAATACATGTTCCATAGATTTTCATTTATGATTTATTTTGCTGAATCATACATGTTACAATGATTCATAGTTTGGAGATTCATATATTGTCACTTTCACCTTGTTTTGCATTTTCTCTCCTTTGTTTTGCATTTTTTTTTTTGAGAATGGCAACTTTCCATGCCGAAGGAAAATCTAATCTAACTATATTGGTTGGTGATTATGGTGTAGTTCAAGTTACAGAACAATGCCTTTGTGCAATGTTTGGCTTTCAACCCAACTTTATGCATGTATCTAAAGATGCTGCTTATGTGCAAAACAATGTTGTCATTCATTCAATTTACCAAACTTTTTTCGTTGGTGCCCAAGGACTACATTGGATGGTTAATGTTAGAAGGTACCAAATTGTTGGTGAAAGCTTGCAAAAGAATTTGCAAGATACTATTTTAACACCTAACACAATTGTGTCTATTGTAAATGTTGTTGTGACAAATATCGAAGTGAAAAATGAACCCAAATTTCGATTGGTGCATTTTTTATTGATCTAAACAATCCTTCTAAGGGTGTAAGGAAAATAAAGTGAACAACTTGATTACCTTGTCAAAATTGGAACAAGTTGATTTTAAATAATTACAAAACCCATTATAAAATCGTGGAACATTGAATGTTTTTGTTTCAACAACCAAATATGACATTTTTTTACCCTAATGTGCATTGATTTTCATGTTTCAAATTGTAAATGTAGGTTTTAAATAGGTTTCTCAAAATACAAGTAGCTTTTTACATTTACTTTTCATTGTGGAGTTTTGGTTTCAAGTAGGTGTCAAATAGGTTTTTACAAAAAGGATTTTTTTTTTTTTTGGATGATTTGCTAAAAAATATGTTGATCTTCGTTTCCTAACTTATTACACGTCAATTTCATTAATTTTTCTAACCAAAAAGTAGGTTTGAACACATTTTAAAAATTGGTTTCAACGTATTTTTTATTTTATTTCAAATTCATTTATTTTTAATTTTATTATAATTAGATTTTTATAAACTTAATAGATCCAACTAGTGTTACTTGACACATATTTTCACCTAATTTCATGCTACTTTATGGTAGTTATCTGAAAGGTGCAAAGTTAAAGTGGAAATGTCTACTTTGTTGGTATACTTTATCTTGTTTTGACCCCTAACGAAGATGGGAAATGTTTTGCCGAAATTAGTTGTGAGTAATACATTTTTGTCTTGTCACCTTTTCAATGAAGGTGTGCAATGTACTGTCAAGCTTCTAAAGGATGGTAAATTCAATGAAACCTTGTTAAAGTTTACTCCCATGTGTTCCCCTAACATCGCAACCTCATTTCATTGGTCAAACATCACCAGGGAAACTGGGCTCTATTGATTCCATTTTGACACTCAATGCCCTTACAACTACATTTAGGATAATTATTATCATGGACAATAAATTGGGCAAAATGTTTACTTTTTCAAAATGTTAAAGGATGATTGTGGAGTTCATTTATAGAGATAAATGTAGCTTAGGGGTGACTTGGAGATTTTAAATGATGTTTGATCATGTCAAACATGTTCAAAATTAGATGATTATGGCTTGCCACCTATGACCTGATCTTTTACAAAATAATGTCCATTACTATCTGTGATATGCAATCTGAGGACATGGAGCTTGATGTATACTTTGGTAGAAGTTGAATGTAATTGTCTTGAAGAAAGGTGTAACAAATCCCAATTCCAAGGGGTTCATGACAAATAGTGCCTAAGCAAATTGGAATGTTGTTCATATCATTTATGGGAGTGTAGATCCCAATGTGAAAATAATTAACAAGGAATAAATTTGTCTCTTCCATTGGATTCAATAATATAAAAACACAAGATCGTTGGAAAAAATTAACCTTCATTACATTGCAATCCACTCTTGGTGGTATTCCTCCTTGGCTATTGTGATGGTGCAATTCAAAAGCTCAACAACTAGCTAAGCTTTTGGCGTTGTTATGTGAGGCAATGGGGAGGATTCATGTTAGATGTAATTTTTTTCTGCACCACATTTTCCATTGATGAATATGCAAGTTGTGTTGTTATCTTATTCCCTTTCTTTAATTTAATTATAGAAATCACGTTATGTTTTTATCCATTTCATCATTTGAATGCAAAAAAATTCCTTGGAAGAGGAAACCAACATGTCAACTTGTAATCTACCAAAGATAGTCCACAACATTTGATTCTAGTAATCTGAGAAAAGAGGTGCTTGTTTATATGTCACCACCTTAGATGATTGCATGTGAACTTTAAGACATTATGCATTGTACTACGTTTTTTTACATGGTGGTCCTTCCACAACTGGACTAAAAAAGGATGAATTGTGATTGCGTATGGCTAACTAGTATAGTGATCCTTCACAAATGGTGACAATAGTTGCCAAATTTGCATCAAACTTTTTATATACATGGAGGATACCCCATTTAAAAACTGAATAGGTATTTGGATCCACCAAACGAAGGCAAGATTTACCCCTTTGGACAAAAAGGTAATTCTTACAAGCACAATCATGTAAATTTTTCTCATCCCCACACAACAACACATTTTGGGTTTACGACTAACCTTTACAGCTACCTACTAGTCATAAATGACATATGCACATAATGATTAATGAATTGTTAAACCCATGTTGTTTCGCCCATTTAGTTACAAGGGACATTGATAAGTTGCAAAGCCCAATTGTTTTAATGGTTAGAATTTTAAAATATTTTTATAATAATGAAATTTCATGTCATCATTAACCTTGGTATGATGTGTAAAGTGCATGGCATCTCAACTTAGTCGTTTTATTCAACTAAATGTTACAAAAGATGCTTTGATAGATGGATGATATGTGTCAAAAATCTATAAACACATTATGACTTATTGCACATGACCAAAAGTAAACCTAATTTAGCCCGTGTAACTAGCGTAACCAAAAGTTAACCTAGCTATGCTAATCATCTATGTAAATCAACTTAAGCTACCTAATATAGGCTAGGTGGCCTAAATTAAAAACAAATGTCAAACTCCTAGCTCAAGAAACCTATAATAGGTGACCTAACTTAAGCTAAGTGACCTAGATATTATAGGTTGCAAGAATGAGGATTTGAACCCTTCATGTTCACTTTGGGGTTCAAGTCATCATCGATTGCACTACCACATTTTTCTATGTTAATTATATTTAACGCAAAGTTATAAAATTCAAAAAATTTAGCCTTGAATTAACCTTGGCCACCCTAGGTTGACCTAAATCAACCTACCTACTACCTACCAACCTAGCCTAAACTTAGATTTCCCTAGGTTGATTTAAGATGAACTCGTTTGTCAACCTATATTACGTATTAACCTAGCCTAGGTTAACTTAAACATTTTTAGGCTAAATAAAAAACCTAGGATAATTATGTCACATCTAGTCGCATCATAGTCACATTTAGTTGCATAAACTTGAGGTGGTTACAAATTTGATAAAATATCTTGTAATGAGGTTACTTAAGTTGACTTGGCAAAAAAACTAAAGCTAGGAACCTAAACAAGCCTACCTAGGTTAACCTATTAGTAAGGTAACCTACTCTAAATATATTTAAACATACTAGATGTAATAATTTTTTTATGTTTAGTTAATTTACAAGGTAGCTTATATTATGAAATACGTTTTTACTAAGTAGCCTACATACATAGGTTAATTTAATAAGTATGTTAACCTAAGCTACTATGTTAAATAGTTAAAAAGTTAAGGAATTATGTGTCACCTTTTTCAAAATGACTATTAATATTGTAGTCATAATTACAAGTTAACAATATATTGTTTAGTACACATACACATGCATGTGAATTTATGATTTCAAAAATCTCATGGCACACAAAAAATTATGGCATGCCATGATAAATATTGGTGCCATAAATTCAAAACACATAAAAACTTATGGTGTCACAAAAATTCATGGATTGCCATGAAAATTGTGACACCTTATTGCCAAGTGGCATGACATGTCATCATCACATGGAAGACCCACCAGTTGTTATTAATCGCAAAGGACAATAATATTTTCAACTAGTTAATAAATGAGATTAATTCATCAAATTAATGACATGAATCATAATGTAAAGTTAGTGTCACAAGTCATGAGGTGTTGTGACTATTAGTCAACCTCATTGCCATGTGGCATGCCATGTTAGCATCACATGACTGTAAGTTGTTATTATTCACCAAAAGTTGCAAGAATCAATGAAATTTTGTTATTATTTATTTTTGGATCATTCAAAATTACATTAAAAATACAATTTTGAAATTTTGATATTTGTGTAAAAACCATCAAGTCACGATATTGACTATAGTCACAAAACCATAATGCCATGCGGCAGCATAATGTCCTTTACAACTATGTAGTCATTAACATTAACTTGTAGTTACAATTGTACTTAAAAAAAACAATAGTCATTTTATTAACCAATTGTAAAACCCAAGATGTTTTGTTGTGCCAAGTGGAATTCACTTCATAAAGCCCTACACCTAAGGTAATTTCAAGCCAATGGAGCCATTCGCAAAAGGTTTTCCCAGTTTTCATTCACAATGGTGAGGAAGTGTTGGAACACCTTTGTGGTGATGATGTTTGGCACATTAAACAATGTCCTTAGAAGTCAAATGCGTAATGTTTAACATTGCAAAAGGACACCAAACATTATTGCAAAGTGAAAATCATTTAAAAAAACAGACTATGGCATTCATGTTCTTTGTTATGTTGGTAATTGGAATGTTGCCAAAGGTGCGGTAATTGAGCTATACAAGTTTTAATTTTGCCATGATGATCACAATTGTTATGTTGGTGGCACAAGGAGGAAATACACAATTGATAGGCTAGTTGTGCCTTCCATATGACATGTGTAAGAAAGGATAGATCCCATTCTAGATAAGGTGACAACATTGGAAGAAGTTGGTTTCCTTTTTTCCAAAAAGTTGAAATGTCACTCAAGAAATCTCTTTGATGAATATGCATTTGTTTTTGTCAATAGACCAATGGATGTAGATTCCTAGTTGAAGACCCGAAATAAGAAGAATATTGTCATCCTTTAATTTTCAAAATATCAACTCAACAATAGAATAAGTGGGAGGTTGGATGTGTTCTTATCACACGTATCTTGCCACCCACCAATGTTCCTATTCCGAATTATGGACAAATATATCATATCATTTCATGTCTAATTGAAATTTGTAAGCAATATGAAGTTATAATTAGTAATTTCCCTACATGCACTTGCATAGATTTTGTGTTAATGTTGACATGTTCATTGGGCAATTGTGGAAAGTGGGTGCATTATAAACATTTATATTACATCTAGCAAATTGTGATGCTCTATGGGTTAATGGAAACATTTATTCATCATCCGACTTGGAGTTGGGATGAAGTTTATAAATTAACAAGTCAAAACCAAAGCTATAGAGGTCCAGTAGTGAAATGTTTTCTTAAATAATTTAGCCAATTTTGGTTTTTTGTTTCTTGAGAGGTTGAAGTCATTTTGTCTTTGACTAAATTAAAATAGTTTGAATTTCTACCAATAGTGTTCGGGATGATGTACATACTAATCTATATATTCAATGTTCTCAAATATTTGCTAAGGCCTTTTGTTGATTATCGTTTTCAATTACTTATGATGAATGTGGTCTAAGAGAAAGTTCATCAATAGTTGCATGGTAGTCATCCTAATGGTGAACCTCAATTACAAATTGCAACAAAAACCTTGTTCATCTATCCAAAATTGTCCAACAAATAACATCTTTTAGGATGTTTTAATCCAAAAAGTTTATCCATTTATCATTCTTCCATTTGTATGTGGTAGAATATTCTACCACATCATGAAAGTTTTGTTTAATGTGGTAGAATACATTCTTAGCATAGTTTATCCATGTAATCAAAAGATGTTTTAAAATAATCCAAGCTCATGCTCACAAGCTCACAACCTCATGCTCAAGTTCACCACACTCACGTTCACGAGCTCACAATATGATGTTGTTGCCTAAGTTTACCTACTTACTTAGGTTAGGTTAGTTTAAATAGAAGCCACATGTCATGTCTATAGTCATGTGTCCAATCATGTTTTTAATCATGTGTTTATTCATATGTCAAATTTGACCACAATCATTGAAGTCACATGGACTAGTAGTTATGACAATGATTATATCCTTGCCTACATGGCATAAAACAACAAGTTTGGATTGACTACTAGTCATGTACTTGTGAATGCCACATATGATTGCAAATGCATTCATGGATGTAATCATAAAATTAAGGTTTTGATGTAATGCATTAAGTTGATGCAATACGTCACATCTTGTTAAATGTTTGGTGCCTTGATGGCACCAAGGTAGGAAAGTAGCCTAAGTGTTGGTGGCATTGTAATGTAAAAGATTTGGTGTTCAATGACACTAAAGTCTATTCGCATGAAAAGTAGGAGATTTAACTTCCATTTGGAAGTTCAATGTTGTGATATCATATGACAAAGTTATAGGGGCTTTGAACAACTAAAGCCTTAACTTGAGAAGAAATCTATATCAATATAATATTAGATTTATCTAATGTTAGATAAATGTCTCATCCCTTTTATTGGGTTGAAAGTGAATTAAATTATTGATAATTGTGTTTTATAATGTGCAGTCAAGGTAGTTTAAAGAGTAGATTGCCCTAGGTCTTCCAAGGATAAGCATAGAAGTAACTTGGAGAAAAAGGTGTAGCAATTATGACAAAGTAAAATAGAAGCAAATCCAATCCATGTTTTTCAAGTTTTCATTGTTCAACAGATGGATATTATTTTGAATATTTCTTTTTAAGGAATTCAAATGCTTGGATTTCAAGGACATTTTCATTTTGTAGATTTAAAATTCTTGTTTTTATTTCACTCAAAATTTTGGATCATGTGTTTTATTTGTTCCAAGCTAATTTTCAACACAACGACAGATTTTACAAAAAAATGTGACATTGTTTTGGAAATTAGTTATTATTCTAAGATATTATGAAAAAAATTATTCAAAAGTTCATTCAAATTTTGTGAACATTTGAAAAGAAATTATCCTTTGGTTTGTTCAAATATTTTACATTTTATCTTCTTAAAACATGTTATTTCACTTGTTCACATGTTTAACATGCATACTAAATTTTCTTTATATGCAAAACTTTCTTTTTTTTCCCTTTCTATGAAGCACATGTAAATATGGTAGGAAATTTCACATATTTCAAAGTTTTTTGGGAAGCATTTAAATAAAATAAAATTTTCAATCAGTAAAAAAATTGAAAATTATTTCTTATGTCTTATATGCAATGTTGGTTGAACTATTTCCTATTAGTATTTTGGAAGAAGATTCAATTCAATTTTCAAGCAATTAATGTTGTAAACTTCAGATTGTGGGTTGTTTAATCATATTGCCAATTAAGGGATTGAATTTTATGAACAAAACTTAATTGGATGGGTCAAAAGTTGTGTTCAGATTTGCAATATGGGGAGGTCATTATTTATATTTATTGGGTGTCCTTTACATTTTGAGGGTGATATTATGTTAATTAATTATGAATGAAATAAAACGTCAAACATATAAGGTCTATAAATACAAAAAACTTCGACAACTAGGTAAATACATATATTTATTTATGAACAATAATATTTAATTATATCTTCAAATGCAATATAAATGTTTTCACATTTATTTGTTGGCTTAACTCATTTTGTAAATTTATCTTCAAAGTAACCAATGTTATTTTTACAAAATTGTAGATGAACTCACAATGATTTTCAATGAATTGCACAATTGTAGACTACAAGACTATTGAAAAATTACCACAACATAGCTAGTTTCTTCTATAGAAAATTCAAAACCCAACGTTTTTAGAAGTTTCACAATTGCAGAGAAATGAAATTTGGATATGAGTAAATCACATTGAAATGAGGTAATGACAAAAAAAATCTTTGATACAAATGAGCGAAGGAACTAAAAAAGACATGTCATGATGTTTGCTTATGGTGATTCTTTTGGGATGAGAAATTTCCACCATTTTTCAACTTGAAAAATATGAAAGGATTTTTTTGAAAAATATGTTCTTAATTCATTGGAAATTTCAAATTTCAAATTGAAAGATCAACATATTTTTACAACATGCTCCAACATGTAGCCAAAAAAGGAAATGATTTGAATTTTTTTACATTCATATTTGGTTTAGAGCCAAATTTGGCCAAACTGTTTTATTGGTGATTGTTGGTTATTTACATCACACAATTGATAAACCCAAGTTAAAACTCATTTTACCACCAACCTAGGGAGGGGGGGAAAGGTTTTAGTGTTGCTTATTATCAATGTTTTTGGTTTTTGGGTTGTGAGGTGTTGATCTCATCTTGAACTCGCTCCCTTAGTGGGAAAACTATTGTTTTTCATCCTAAAAGTCTTCCGTTTGCAAACATTTTTAGAATGTGATTCCTAATAGAACAATTCCACCCATGTTTAATATGTGACCCTCCAATAATATTTCTCACATACAAAATTAAAGTTGTTTATCTTTTCTTAATATCACCCATAAAAATTGAGATTGCAAAAGGTAGGAGACTACGAATTGCAACCCACCTAGACCAATCAAACCATCAAGCTAATCAACATGTATGCAAAACGTTTTGTTGTGTGTTTTGCCAACCTCAAAATAAGCCAAAATCATTTTTGAGCCAAACTAACATGTAAATTGGCTTTTTTTCCATATAAATTTTCTTGTACAACTATGCATTGTGTAGTTGTTCTTAATTAATTATGGGGATATCTAAAGTTCAATTTTTTGGGTTTGTTGGGTATATGCCTCCTTGATTGGACCATCACCTTAAAAAATTCACAGTTTGAAAACTTTGAAAATAGGGTAATCTATAATTTATTTACTTTTATCTTTGGTCTAGACCTATATATAGTTACAAGAGTGTAACTTTGAAGAAAGTTCAACATGGGACAAAATGTGGTGATATTGGGATCAACTTAAGGAACATTAGAAACTTGATGGAAACGTGTAAAAAATTACATAGAATGCATTGGGAGCACACCAAAACTTAAGGTTGGTGAATATTTTAGCCATGTGCTTTCCATTAGTTCAATGTCTTTCTTTTTAAGTTTTTCCAACATTTTTTTGTCCAATTTAAGAATTATGATTTGTTCCCTTTTCTTTTAAGGCAATTCTTGTAACTTGGATGTACCATATTAAAATCAACCTTATTCATTTAAAGGATATGATATGGTTTTTTGTAAAAGATTCCCAAGTTCATAACAAATTGTAAAGAACATTCCATGATGTAGCAACACACCATTGAATGATGGCTCCCTAGTTACATCATGGATCAACTTATAGTCTTTTGACATTTTTGCACTCCACTTATTTATTTTTCCCTATTCTTGGCCATGGATTGGTTAAAGGTTGTAGTTTTGCAAGCATGTACCAAAATAGTTAAAGCCATTGTTTAAATTTGTGTATCATAACAAAAAGAAAACTACAAATGGAGTTGTTTTAATATGACGATATTTTCAATACATTGATATATATAACTTGAATCTAATGAATAAAAAAAATGTTCAAACATTTTTATAATAGTTGTAACCATTGTTTGTGCAATTAAAAATATTTATACCTAGTTATTTTTTACCAAAAAAAATGTAAACCTTAACATATAACATAAAAATCATCTTAATGTTTTTTCATGATTTAAGAAAATAAAAATATTTCAAGAATATTTTTATAAAAAAATAGTTACATGAAGGGGTGGGTGTGGTTCACAATTAAGTGTTGGCACCTTATATCTCATACATAATTAATGTTATTTTTTGTCTTGACATAACAAGGAAAAAACTACAATTGATTTTTTTAGGGACACATTAAGATAGAATATGTAGGTGAAAATTTTATATTTATATATACACAAATTTGAAAGAACATGGTTAACAATATGTAGGCTACCTAATAGGATTATAATGCAAAACACCTCATGATGATCTAAACTACTAGACCAAACACATTTCAAGAATCATTCTAATAATGTTTAACAACAATTCCAATAATGATTATTTGAAGGGATTAAACATTATTGGATATAACTTCAACACATACTTGCATCTAGGTAAACACATGCTCCAATTGTAAGGTTTGGGTGAAAACGTGTAACAAAGAGCCAAACAAATTACTTTGAAAGAGGATTGCAAGTTTTTTTCCCCAAAAATAACTTGTACATGCAAATGGATTCTTGAATGAATTTTTTTATAACTTGTTTTTAAGAATATTAAAATTTCCCCAATGCATCACATGTTTTTTTGTTAGTCATTATTGGATAAATATGAATTTTTAAAAGTGTACAATGTTTTTACAAATTCAATGTTTCATCTTGAAAAATGATCAAAATTTTAAATTAACACCAAAAATTCAAATTTTATATTTTATAATTTTATTGTACTTTAAGCTATATCTTTTCTTAATACATCATGTACATTGTAATCTATTTATATGTGGTAAAAGAATCTTAAAGTTTTGAAATTTTGAAGCAATTTTGAAACATTCTTGGAATTTAATTTTAAAAAAAATTCCACATTAAAAAAATTATGAATGATTTTTGAATGTGGCTGATATGTTTTTATTTTCTATAAAAATTTTCAATTAAATTTTTATTATTATATGTGTCCTTTTGATAGTTCTTTGTAAATTGACTCCTTTTGATGCAATAGGTGTACATTTTCAACTGTTCTAAATTAAAACCAAAACTTAAAATTGGATCAAATGAATTTTTATTTTTTAATTCCTTGACATTCGTATGAAGGAAAAAAAGAATAACTTGCCATAATTATTATGATTTCAATTGATAGTAAAATAAATAAATGTTTGATTTTGACTGATTATGTTTAATATTTGACACACTTTTTGACTCCATGTCACATGTTTTGACCCGTTTGTCATTGTAGTACCAAGTGTTTAGACCTTCATACAAACCACACATTAAAAATTTGAGGCAATATGTAAAACCAAAGCAAAAAAAAGATACATATTCTAGTAACAAACGCTCAATTTTCACATAAAATTAGTTTGTATTTATTCCATTAACATACATATTGTCCAAACTACTACAATTACATTACCTTGGTAGTTTCCACATTCATTTGTTTATTATACTCTAAGACATTCTAAAACATGCATTCACACACATTCATTTTCCTTCCAAACTCTCACACACTTTCTCCCTTAAATTCCCCCCATTTATCTTCCCCATTAAAAGATGATCCTTTAAATAGTGTGATGTAACCCGAGAACATCTCCAATGGTGTTTAATATCTGACCTTGCAAAAATATTTCTCTCATCAAAGTTTATTTATTTATTTATTCCCAACCCCACCTATAAAACTAAAACTAGGATTACAAATAGGTGCAATGTTATTAATAGCAACCCACATGGACCAATCCAACTATTTAGCCAATTAACAAATGTTAGGCTTTGTTGTGCCTTTTATTAGCCTTTACGTCTTTTGCCAAAATGTTGGGCCAAAATGATTTTTTTGAGCCAAATAGATATGATTTGACTTTTCTTCATTTGATTTTCTTTTGCAAGGCCAAATATTAAGCACTAGTGAAATTGTTTTTACTTACCTTTTACACTCATCACAATTTTTTTTCAATTTCAAAAAAAATTCTCTCCTTGCCCATAATTTGTATGTTGGATGATCCTATACAATTAATTATACCCACTAATTGGCTAGAGCATCTTGGTTATTGTGAATATTGAGCATTGAGACAATTCATGGTAACCTATGTGCTTGCATTGGTAACCTAGTCCAATGTTGGTTGGTCCTATACAGTGCTCCTTATTACTAGTCATGGCCTCATGTTTGTCAAGTTGGAAGGTTGGAATATTTGTCACATTCCACATGACCTTTTACCCTAACTTTGAGACAAAATTTCTTTCCCCACTCCAATTCTACTCTACATCCCCTTGTTGAATTACTAGCCTTTCTTCATCATCATCATTAAACCATATCAATGGAATAATACAAACAAGCAGCTCATCATCATGGTATGGCTCTATTATTTATGACAAGTTCACACAAAATCATGAGAAATGATGGAACTCTCTAACCATGGTTAGAGCAGGTTTGTGAGCTGTTGTTACATGATGCAGGACATAAACAACTGCTTACAAACCATAATTCAAATGCAGTTCAAGCTTTAAAGTAAAACTGAGTTTGGACTTGTTATGAAAAAATTAAGTTTATCGAGTACATCACTTATATCATCTATACATTCATATCTGAGTTCAGGCCAAAGATTTACCTCAAAATCTTGCACTCATGTAAAATCCGTTCCCTTCTAGCAAGAGTCACTAAGTGCTAAACTACTAAACCTAAAGGGGTCCTATTTACCTCTTACATAATGAATGAAGTGAATTCAAGGCCTAATAAGGGTGACTTTAGAAGAGGGTCCAAGGTCCAAGGACCAATGAATTGAAGCAATCTTATTGATCAAAAGCTTTAAATTGGTCCCAAGGCCTTTAGACGAGGGTCCAAGGCCAAAATGTGACAAATTGAGGCTAAACTTGCATGGCACCTGTTTTGGAGGGAAAATCAATTGGTTCAGACCAAAAAACAGTGCTAAAAAGCGATCCTGATTTAGAGAATCAAGAATCAGGCTAGGGACCAAGGTATAGTCCAACTCAAGGATTCAATTTGCTTCAAATCAGTCCAAATCGGTTCCCAGGAAATTGGACCCTGGACCCTTGTCTAAAGTGGGCCTAAGACTCTACAGAGTCTAAATATTTAAAAGTTAACACATAGAAAAAATATGGGTTTCGGTCTCTTTCCTATGCCTTCAAATAATGTAACCAACCCCTTACCCTTGTTCTTCATGAGGTTGACAATTCACAAATTCAAATGTTGCAATCTGGAGGTACTTCACAGATTTGTAAGGAGTGCTTGAAACACCAGGAGGAAAGTTATGCTTTGTAATGTACCTCCAAATGCAAAGGAGGAAATTAGGTCAGTTTCAAAATGAGAAAGATTGCTCAAATTTTCTAGGAGTGCTCCTAGGACCTTATTAATTGCACAAATACCTAGCTTTCTTTTTTTACATGTATTCAAATATCACATTACAAGATGAAATTTTCTATCCATTTCTTGTGAGGTTGTTATGAATTTTGTAAAGCCCCATGTCCATGGTCCACACTGGAGGCTTTACAAAAATTGTAAGGCCCACTTCTTGGTCTTCTAGTGACCATGCCACCATGTGGCTGTGATCTTTACTGTGTAAAGCCCTTGGCCATGGGCTTTACCAAAATCAAGCCTGCGCTTAGGTCCACATTGCATGGGTCCTTATTCCAAGAAGTCCCACAACCTCAGCCTTTACCTACCTCATAAAACCCTGACCCAATTTTTCTTTTTTACTAGTGTGGCCTGTGCCGTTGGCCCAAGTATGAACCCGTTACAAAATAGGGAAACTCAACATGTGAACATTGTTTTGCAATGTATGTATCGACTTTTTGAACAGCCAAATATGAAAGGAAATCAAGCTTGGTAAGCCTTCAAGTGTTACCACATTCTCAACTGACTTTTCCTCTCAGAACCTGGGTTTTTGGAATTTATTTGAATTTTCAGCGGCAGAAATCACTTTAAAATCAATATCTCTCACATTCTGAATCCAAATCTTACCAAATAAATACCATTAAATCCTGCTCATCGAGATCTTTCCAACAACACCAAACGCCTATTCTAATTCCTCCAAAATTTTCAGCTATGATTTAATTTAATTTTCATTGAAAAGATCATTCAATATTCAAGAACTTTTGCATCGCAAGTCCAAACACCATGAAACCAAGCCAATGCACCCCTCCTCCACGAGAACTTTCCAAAGACCCTCATCCCCTTAAAAGTCTCTAGATAGGGGTCCCAGTGGGGTCCAAAGTGGGAAAACCCAGGATGACATCCTCAACATGGGCACATCAAACTATTTTTTTCCACCCAGGGGTTGCCCACCTCTTAGACCATTGGCTATTGACCATTAGTTATTGGCTACTAACATTGGCTATGGCTTTTGATGATCAACTATTGGCTATTGGTTACTATTTATGGCTATTGGCTACTGACCATTGGCTATTGGCTATTGAAAATTGATTATTAATTATGACTATTGGTTATTGACCATTGGCTATTGGCTATTGGTCAAACTAGGGTTTAGAATTGGCAACATGTATGCAACCAAATGATCAATCCGTGCTTAAAAATGTAGTTTTTAGGTTTTGTCCTATGTGTATGTAGGATGATGAAGGAAAAATCAGCCGCAATGGAGTGGGCTTAAGTTTAGACTAAGTAGGATTTAAGATTCATCCATGTAGCTTAGGATTCTCGTGAGGGCAATAAAAGAAGTACTTGCTTTTCTTGAACTTTTTTCTCTTCATTTTCATTTGAGACCAAAAATGTCTTCCTGAAGTGAAAGTCATGTTTTCTGTTCTAATAATGACTGTTTCACCTCTACCTTAAGTGATGTGGAAATATTGAAGAATATGGATGAAGAGAACATGGCTATTTTCCATTGCATGGTGGTTCCTTGCAACTCCCACAATTTTTTCACATTTCATAAGATTGAGGAGGGCGTAAGGCAATCCATGGACCCAAAAGTTGATATTTGAAATGTTTTGGCTACAATGTGAACCACACTATATTTCTTCAAAACTTTGATCAACTTCACCTTAGTAGAGTTTGATGAATTGGCGACTCTAATTGTCCCAACACTTTCAACCCATGCATGATCTATAAGTGAAGTTAGGGTTTGATTTTATTTTTTTTGTTTATGTGCAATCTCTTCATTTAGTCTTTAGGGTTAAAGGCTTTTAAGGTCTATTTTTAAGGCTAAATTTTAGAATTAATGTCTGATTTTTTTTTTTCATTTTTTTCATTAAGGTTTAGGGTTTAAGGATATTTCAAATTTTTTTAGGGTGAGGGTTTAGGATTGAAGTTTGAATTTATTTTTTGTTGTCATTTTTTTCATTAAGGTTTAGGGGTTAGGGGGTATCTAGGGTTTGTTTGTCGAATTAGGGTTTAACGTTAAGGTAAGATTTGTAAATTTTTTGTCAAATTATACATTAAGGTTTTGGGTTTAGGGGTATTTAGGGTCTATTTTTAGGGTTAGGGTCTGAATTTTTTTTTTGGGGTCAATTATTCGTTAGGGTTTTGGGTCTAAGTGTATTTAAGGTCTATTTTTAGGGTTAAGGTTTAGGGTTAAAGTCTGATTATTCAGGGTTCTGGTCAAATTATTCATTAGGGTTTTAGGTCCAAGAGTATTTAGGGTATGTTATTAGGGTTAGGGTTTAGGGGTTAAGGTATGATTTGTAATTTTTTGTCAATTATACATTTGGGTTTTGGGTTTTGGATTTGTTACTTTTTGTCGAATTATTCATTATTCATTTAAGGTTTGTTTTTAGGGTTTAAAGTGAAAGTTTGATTTTTTATTTTCTTTTCAATTTTTCCATTTAAGTATAATTAATTGGGGGTTAGGATTTAGGTTTTTGGGGTTAGGGTTTTCAGGTTTGATTTTTAAATTTTCTTTTCAATTTTTCCATTTAAATATAATTAATTGGGGGTTAGGATTTAGGTTTTTGGGGTTAGGGTTTTTAGGTTTGTTTTTTTCTATCTTGCATGATACCATCTAAAAAATATTAGTTGTATTAGGTAGGCCATCCAAGTTGACACCTAAATAACATTTTTTTCAACTTTATTCTTTACATGAAACATGGTAATGTTGTTAAATACGACATCTTCATGTGGAATTGATCAAAATGTGCATTGTGTGATGATGCATTATTCATTGTATCATGCATCAATGATAAACTTGGTTATGAGATTTAATGGCCCACACTTGAATAAAGGGTTACCTTGGGTACACATTCGTGAAAATTTCCTAGGTGTATAGGGTTCGTTGATGACACCTTGATCAAAATTCATAAGCAATGGTAGAATGAGGCACATTGCAAATGGTTTAATGAGTTCATATATATGCAATGAACAACACGGTCATTTTGGTCCATCATGGGTTGTTCATTTACATAGACACATGCTACCTGTGTTCCTATCATGATGTGAACATCTTATGGCATTTAAGTGTGTATAGAAATTTGTGTCAATACTTCACCCATGGGGATGAACATTTTGAATACCTATTAAAAATCTAGGTTATATGGGTGAAAAAATGTTTATTATGTGTAAGATAGGGTGATGGGAATTGGCGTCAAATGTTGACCATGATGAAGTGCAAGTTTTTAAATGTAGGTGGAATGGGGGATTAGTGGGCTAAATGAAAAATGGAGATGTTTCATGAAGAGTTTTGATTCCACACAACCTAAGTTTACACATTTATCCCAAACTATAGCTATTTTCACTAATTTCCTACAGAGGAGGCATATGGACCTCACATAAAAGGTGGTTGGGGACCAAAACTTCGATCCATCTACACATGGCTGGTAAGAAACTTCTAGCTACATATCTAAAATGTATTTAACATGTGTTTTAAATTCCTCTTTTACAACCTTTGTATAGTTAATTGCCTTCAAGTTGTTGATCTTGATTTTTTTCTTATATTCATTATTGATTTCCACCTTACCCACTAGGAAAACACCATAGATTTCATAGGTGGAGGCATAATAGGATGCCACTATTGCCATGCCCTTGGATTGGCTTTACAACATTTCCACCTTAGTCATCGTCCACTTGCCACCATCACCTACAAATGCTTTAGAACGTAAAGATGCATTAAGGTTAGATGTAAAACCTTCAGGCTTGGGGGAGTTAGAAAGTTAGGGGTTATTGGCCTAGCGATGGCACACCATCCATCATATTTTGATGTCTTTTCAAGGTGTTCCTTAAAACATGACCATTTGTAGTTTTGAAATGTTCCAACATATCATCACATTGAAGTGTTGTTATTTCTGACCCCTCTTTATTAGAATTTATAGTTTTCAATTCCTTCAAGGTGTTGTGTAACCAATCTTTCAATGTCTCCTTTGTAATTGATGAATATGGATATTCTTTTTGGTAATCAACATACACATTTTTCCAAAACACATTTAGGATCACCTAAGTAACTTGTTTCCTACCTGTGTTCTATGAAACAACATAATCATGAACACCATAATCACCAAATTATTTCACAATAATGTAACACTTGATGACCAAGACCATGTCATCTCAAATAAGGAAATTAAAAGTTGTAACATCATGGTTAACCACATGATGTTTTTAAGGAATGATTATTTCACCATAACTTGATTGATTTGGACCAAGACCATGATTTAAAAAAACATAAGCACCATGATCACTACTTTTTGGTTATTATGATTAGGGACTATTTGACTAGAATGAAGATGAAGATGACTAAAACTAAGATATGAAACAACAAAATCAAAAGTAAGAACACCATGATTGCCACTTTTGGGTTATTAATTAAACATTGTTTGGTTAAAATGAAGACGAAGATGATCAAAAATAAGATAGAAACAACATAATGAATAAGATCAATACCATGAATACCATTTTTGGGTTATTGATTAAACATTGTTTGATTAAAATGAATATGATGAAAACCATGGTTTAAAACAACATAGTAAAGATCACCATATTCACCACATTGTTTCACCATAATTTAACACTTGATGACTAAGACCATGATTTTTAAAATGGAATCAAAGCTGCAACACCATGGTTAACCATTGGATGTTTTTAAATAAAGATTGTTTCACCATAATCTAATTGGTTTAAGCCAAGACCATGATCTAAAACAACATAATCAACATCATAAACACCATGGTTAAGAGCTAGCTGATGTTTTAAAGGAAGATTGTTTGGTATTTCATCTAATTGGTCATGACCAAGACCATGATTTAAAAGATGGAAATCAATAACTACAACACCATGGTTAAGAGCTAGCTGATGTTTTTAAGGAAGATTGTTTGGTATTTCATCTAATTGGTCATGACCAAGACCATGATTTAAAAGATGGAAATCAATAACTACAACACCATGGTTAACCATTGGATGTTTTTAAGGAAGGATGGTTTCACCATAATCTAATTGGTCCAGGCTAAAACCATGATTTCAAACAACATAATCAAAAGCATAAACTCCATGGTTAAAAACTAGATGTTTTTAAGGAGGGCCCATTTTAGATTTCATCTAATTAGTCATGACCAAGACCATGATCACCACATGGGCTAATATTTAATGATTGTTTAACCAAAATGAAAAGGAAGATGACCAAGATCATGAATGTGAAACCCTACACATTAAAATGGACCATAAGTTTAAAGTTTTCAACCTTACCCATACAAATTGATGCCAAAATTCATGGGTTTTATAAACTACTTTCAACCTTAAACCTTTCAACCTAAATAAAACTGAAAAATGATCTACCTAATCAAGATCCATACAAATACATATGTATGAATGGACTACAATTTTGGGGTTAGGTTTCAAGTATTCCTACCACCCACAAAAGCCATGGTCCATACAAATTGATTTGTAGCAAGTGCTATAAGGTTTCAAATTTTTTATCAATTCACAAATTCAAAATACATCATTTCAAAATTAAAAAGTCTCAAAGAAACTAGCTATCAAACTTCCCAAAAAGTAGGCAAACAAATTGCCATCAAGCATTATCTACATGGTTGGATTTATAACCAAAATGTCAATTGTTTACTGAAACATTTAATAAGCAAAATTTGAACTAATTTATTTCAAATTGCAAGTGTTGTTTAAAAGACCATTTTAGAAGTCCTTAGGTGGTTATTGTGCATTGGTAAAAGATGTTGTGATATTTCACAACATTTAAGACATGCCATTCCACAAACTCACTAACAACCTTATGCTAAGTTCAATTTACTCAATAGAAGTGCCACATCATTAACTAGTCCAATGATAATTTTTTGAGAATATGTTCAATGACAAATGCATCTATTAAAGGAGGGAGTAGATGATTGGGATATTCATAAATTTTTTCATGGCTATGGGGACATTTAGGGGTACAAAGGTTTGGGGTACAAGGCAATAAAAATTATAGAATTTGTGGAGGGGGCAAAAGGAGGTCTTTTGCTTTTGGGGTTTGAAACACATGTTCACATTCTTGTTTCAAGGATGTTTTAAACCATCCACCAATTAAGGTTTGTAAAAACTCAAAAACCTTGTGACAACAAATGAAAAATGACCACAACAAGAAAAAAAATGTTTGCCAAAAGGTAAGTTTTTTAGCAAGACAATCAAAAAATTATTCATCTTCTTGCACACCCTAACTTAGTACAAAAATCACAATTTCCTACATTGGGCTAAACCTCACCTACCAAAAAGATGTTGTGAAACTCAAAACAAATAACTTCAAAAAATCCTCTTCAAAGCACTTATAAACAACTTTTTTTCAAAGCACTTCTAAACTCTTCTTTAGGTTGTGTTATTATCCCAAAACTTGTTCATTCTAATGCCAAAGTCAAAGGTAGCAAGCTATATTTCTCTCCTTTCCCTCCTTTGCAGTTGTAGTAATTTTGATGGTTTCTCCAAGCTTGTGGTTTTTCTCATATGAGATGCATTTGGCATCAAACTTTCTTTAGCTTGTCATGAGGTTTTAGATGGATAAAGAAGTCAACACAAATTTAATTCATGCCAAGTTGAATACTTATTTTGAGTTTCGAACCTTGTTGGGCTTTTTCATATATTTTTTTCAAGGCGTTTTCAATCCCATCCCCTAAATCAAGCAAACATGAACTTTTGATGTGGTGTCTGACTTTATAAAAATAACTATAATAGGCACATATCTTTCCGATTCCCCACCTTATGATCTATCTTGAAAATATAATTATCATATTTTTAAACAATATAATATATTCAGGCAAACCCCATGCTTCATGGCAAGTAAAGCCCATGGTGGGTGTACCCCCACCTTGGGGATTTACCCTATACACTGATGTTTTTAAAAAAAAAAATAGGTTGTGTCAATTGCAAGCATCCTAGTGGGATTCAACATTCAATGATGACCTATTTCCAAAATGAAAAAGTGGTTTCAAAAACCTTCCAAACTAAAATCCAAATCTAGATGTGGTGAAAAAATATTATTAACAAAAAATTGTAAAAATCTCCCCAAAAACAAGGAACATGCAATAATTTTTGGTAGAGTCTTACATTTGTGCAAAAATTCACAAAAAGAAAAAGAAAAAGAAAAATAATGTTGTTACAAATAACTTAACCCCCTTTGTCTCAGTTTGAATGACCCATCCCCTATGGTTGCACTAGTTTTGTTTGGGATGAAATGGTTCTCATCCCAATTACCAACTTGGTGTAGTCAGAAAGGTTGAGTCAAAGTTTTTTTTTGCCTACCTTTTAACCTTTAATTTCTTTTATACCCCCATACCTACCTCATTTGTTCATCAATGTTTTTTTTTTTTTTTTTCAAATTTTTTTAAACATTAAACCCCAAACCTACCATAGGTCGCCATCATTATTGTCACAATTTGCTATTATGGTTGGTGTGTGGGAGCACTCCATAGTGAAGGAGGTGTTGCAAGGTGAAGTTGTGCATGAAAAAAATGGGGGAACAATGTTGCTGTAAAGAAAGTGGATAACATTGTTGTTGTTATTGCGGGGGGAGTGGGAGAACATTGTTATGTAATGGAAGGTTGTTGCGAGAGGAGATGGGCTACAAGAGGAGTGAAACGAAGATGCGGGAAGAGTGTTGATGAAGTAAGGGTTCTACATCTTCTACAATTTTATTTCCTTTTCTTACATAACTGTAGAAGTTTTTTTTTTCTTACAAAGTTGTTGAAGGAAGAGAAAATGATGAGTTACTTCTCATTGTTGTCTTTTTCTTTTTTTTTTTCTTCTTCTTCTTATTTTGCTCCAAAAAAAGATAATAGTGATCTTTGTCATCATCATCTTCTTCTTTTTAGTTTGTTCCAAAAAAAAGACGATGACAACAACAATGTTCATTGTCATCATTGTTTTTTTCTTTTTAGTTTGCTCTAGATGAAGATGATAGCAAGTGTTGATGTCGTTGTCTTCTTCTTTTTCTTCCTAATATGTTCCAGAAATAAGAAGACGATGATGATCAATGATGCTCACTGTCGTATTTTCCTTCTTTTTGACTCTATTCCATTCATCCCCACGAAAGACAAGATTGGCTAGGTTTTTAAATCCCAAATATGTTGTTTTTGTGAATGCTCATCACTTTGATTACATGATAAAATTTGAAAAAAAACAAAAAAAGTTAAAAAATTAAAGGATTACAGTCAGTAACAAGCAAACAAGGAGGTGTGAACTCCATAAATTAAAAGCTTCTTGCCATCTCTACACTCAAATCCTCCATCACGTTTATGGAATCCCAAGTGTTCATTTTCCCATGCAACAAGTGAAACTGCTCATCTCAAAATTCTCTTTGAATTGACAATGCTAGGACTTAATAGTCTTAGATTTTTTTAATGATATTGCAAAATTAGTTCTTTTCTTGCATTGTTCATGTTTTACAAGTGTAGTGAGAGCGGATCTTGAAGTTGTAGGGTCAAAGCTAGTTGTTGTAACTCAAGTTTCTTTTTTGCATACTTGTTCACATTGTTAACATTTTGAGGTTTCTAGCTTTTAACCCTTGTTGGCAGTCTTTATTTGTTTTCGTGATGCTATAGGTGATGTTGAATTACTATTGAAATATGGAGCTAGTTTACTTCTGTTGCAAATGTGAGTAATTTCCAAGGGGAATTTCTATTGTAATTGCTTACATTAATTGAATTTTTAGCGGTAGAAATCACTTAAAAATCAATATCTCCCACATTTTGAATCCAAATCCAATTTTTGTCGCTAAACAATACTTTCATTTAATAAGGTTATCACATTATGTGAATATGATAAATCATTTAAACAATACCTTCATGAATGCATGTTAAAGTTCATTATCCTTATCATGAAATAGTCGCATAATAACCTCAAAGAGATATTATATTTGAATATTTATATATAATCAAATTGCTCACTTTCATGAAATGACCCCTTGGTGCATAAACCAATTTTTCTATGCAAGTGTTGCAAATTCTTGACCTTTTATTATCAATGGTTTGGTTTTTTATAAAGCCCTTGAAATTGCAACACCCACATCATTAACCAACACATGTTTAAGGTGCAATCTGGCCACCTTTCTAAAGACTTGGGTTATTTATAATTCATATCCAATAGGTGCCCCATCTCAACATGAAGGTATTGTAGAAACTTGGTCCATTGTCATTCAAGTTTCATCATATCATGATTGGTCTTGAGTATGCAATACCTTCATCCATCCTTTCACTATTATGATGAAAAATATTTAAAAAAAACAAAAAGTAGAATAAAATTATGCAATACTTGCATCTAAAGCATAAAATGCTAGTTGTATTTCTTATGTTTCAGGTAGTAATTAGTTCAACATGAGGGTATTGTGGAAACTTGGTCCATTGCCATTCAAGTCTAACACATCGTGATTGGTCCTAGGTACGTAATACTTTCATCCGTCGTTTCGCCATTGTGATGAAAAATAAAACTATGCAATACTTGCATCTAAAGCCAATTAAATTCCTCTTGTTTTAGGTAATACCCATCTCAACATGAAGGTATTGTGAAAATTTGGTCCATTGGCATTCAAGTCTACCACATCATGATTGGCCCTATGTATGCAATACCCTCATCCATAGTTTGGTGGAATTTAGTCTCTTAGAAGTATGACATAAAAAGGGAAGGTAGAATATATGAATATTATATAAAGTTTTGTCATATTTATGTATTGGTTTTTCTTTTCTTCTACAAAATCTAAGAGTTATCTATTCCTTTAGTTAAGTTTAAAATAAGAATTATGTAGAAGTTTAACCAGTAAAATATATAGGTTTTGCCCAAAAAAAATTTTAGCCACAAAAAAAGGTTTAGCCAAGAAATATAAATTTAGCCAATAAGAAATATAGGTTTAGCCAAGAGATATAAGTTTAGTTAAGAAGAAATATAGGTTTAGCCAAAAGATATAAGTTTAGTTAAGAAGAAATATAGGTTTAGCCAAGAGATTGTAGTTTAGTTAGTAAGATATATAAGTTTTGCCAAAAGATAAAAGTTTAGCGAAAAAGAAAAATAAATTTAGCCAAAAATATAAGTTCAACCAAGAAGAAATATAGGTTTAGCCAAAAGATATACATTTAGTCAAGAAGAAATATAATTTAGCCAAGAGATAAAAGTTTAACTAGTAAGATATATAGGTTTATCCAAAAGATAATAATTTAGCTAGTAAGATATTTAGGTTTTGCTAAGAGATAGAAGTTTAGTCAAAAAAAAAAAGTTTAAACAAGAAAAAATATAGGTTTATCCAAAAGATATAAGTTTAGCCAAAAGGATAAAAGTTTGGCCAATAAAATATATAGATTTAGCCAAGAGATAGAAATTTAGCCAAAAAATTAACTTTAACCAAGAATAAATATAGGTTTAGGCAAGAGACATAAGTTTAACCAAGAAAAAAAAAAGTTTAGCCAAGAGATAAAGTTTAGCCAAAAGGAGATAAGAGTTTGCCAAGGTAAGTAAGGGATTAGTTGTTAGTTTGTAGGTGGGGCTAAGATTTAGGTTAGTAGGGTAGCTAGGTGGGTGGGTAGTATGGAGGTCAGGGTTGAGAAAAAATTGACAACCAAAAAAATAAAATGATCAAAGGTCAGCAGCCAAAAAAGATTGACTGCGGTAGAATGTTGGATAGTGAAATGTAAAAAGACGGATGAAAAAGAGACGAATCATCCAGCCCAATTAATGTGATGTTATTTTAAATATTTCAATAAGGCTTTGATGAAGATTTAATAACAAAAATCATAATGAAATGAAAATTTAATTGATTAAT
>Ga0116227_10002531_pt1 | contig 41325 bp, 35 predicted proteins | sample S1TSphgellanicum_FD_89693 | JGI IMG/M metagenome (GOLD analysis project Ga0116227, IMG submission 89693) | Host-associated microbial communities from peat moss isolated from Minnesota, USA - S1T2_Fb - Sphagnum magellanicum MG | ecosystem: Host-associated > Plants > Peat moss > Unclassified... | reverse complement strand
AGGGCTTCCCATTCCTTTTTTTTTTGATCCAGCAATTTTTTCCATTATTGAAGCATGTGGGCGATTTTATGCTTTTATGAATTGAGATGGGGGGGGGGGGGGGGGTTCTCAATTTTCAACATTTTAGATCAAGGAACGCGTATTCCATGAACCTTGAAGGAAGGGATCAATGGGCCCCTTTCACTGCAATCCTATGCCAGTGATGTGATAGTTTGTAACCTATTAGTCAGGCAAGTACATGTGCATAGTTTCACCACACAATAATGGTCCATGATAAATAGTGAACATTAGGGGTTTAGGGTTTAGGGTTGCACATCATAGTTGCATCACTCTACAATGTACATCATAGTTGCACTTCAATGAAGTCAAAATGTGTTTCTAACTTGGCAATGAAGGACATATGCCCATTTTCATATGGAGACTGGCCAACTTCTCATTTCTGCTCTGTATGCATGCATCAGCCTCTTTTTGTTGGCTATATATATAGCTAAAAAGCTATATGAAAAATTAAAAGTGGTATTGTTTTGGAGATTTATATAGTAATTAGAAATTCAACCAAATTTTAAGAAAATTCACCAAAATTATACACATGGTTAAGAAAATACCCCAGAATATTGAAATTAAAAAATAAATCTACTTTCATATTTAGCTTGTGGCCAAATTAAATGGCTAAATCTTCTCATGAACATTGCCACTTATTTTTCACATTAAAAAATTGACAAAAATACAAGTTGACATGCACAATGTTTAGGATTTAGTATATGCATATACCCAAACATATGCTGTAGCACAAGTAGTATGATCAGTTCTTTCTCAGCAAATTCATGTTGAATCAGCCAATTAGAACTGTCATGATCATCATTTTTTTTAAAGACTAACACTTGGCCACTAGTACCCATGACTCGGTTATGGTCTAATTTATTTCCTATCAATCAAAATAATTCAGTCTTAATTAAAGTATGGGAAATTACATGATGTAGAATTTTGGGCAGCTAAGAAAATGAGACTAAATTTTGTCCATCAATTTGTTGAAAAACTATGCACATATTGACCCAACAACACTATGAATCAGAATAACCATCATCATGTAGGGTTGCAACTTCCAATTGCTCATCTAAACCACAGCATCAATGTTTTACAACTAACATGGGGTCCTTCACATGGGCAACTATGCTTCAGGCTTGAGGTTCCCTCTCTACCACCACTTTCCAATCTCTTCTAGACCTCCATATCATCCACAAAGAAAACTTGGCATGAGACAACAAATTCAAGCTTTAAGTCATAGCATCATAATTGCTTGATAATTGACCCTTATTATACAATATGGATATAATCAACATAAATCAATCAATCAATCAATCAATCAATCAACATGGGTAAGTGAAACAAAAAAGTTATTTTGTTATAAGGTCCTAATTATTCTTGAAGATAGATAAACTACAATAAGCATATGTAACATTGTCATTATAAGGGTCATTTAGCAAATGGTCCATGACTGCATTTCAACCTATTAAAAGGTTGTCATCCAATTTAATTTTTTAGTCTACAAACCCAGAAAAGATTCCTATCAAATGAATTTGGATGATCTGAATTTGAACTTTGCATCTAATTCAATAAAATGATACATGCAAACCAAAGTCATCAAATCATATCTAAGCCATTGTATAGGGAAAATTTGAAGTTTGAGGGCTGAATAAGTAACTTCTTTTAATATCCCAACATAGTGCAAATTAGACACTAGTCAAAAATATAGAAGTATGCTCCAATTTATTTATTTTTCATATTTGGTTGATAGCCAAATTTGGCTAAATTCTATGATCACCACTTCAGCTACATCACAAATTTGAGAAAAAGAATTAGATTCTTCCTTTTATGAGGTCTGTCCTTCATTTTGCAGATAGAAATCTTTGACCACATCTTAATAAACAAATGGATGATTTTCTACTCAATGGCATCAATAGAGCTTCAGGGATGAAAGTTGGAATCCTCCATCTCAATGTTGATCCCTTTCATTAGATGACTTCCATGGCCTATCCCTTGAGGACTCAAAACCCTTCAATTCCCACTTCCTATTCCCACTTTGGATTCACTACCTATGATTTGTAGTTTGAATTGTGATCTTAATTTTCACCATTCCGTATTAGTAATTTGACCCTTAGGTATCAATTGTAAATCATAAATGTCCTTTCTTTCTTTCCACATTTTCCTTATATGTATGTATGAATAAAGTTAGATAAATTTGAGTCAATCAATGAGCTCGCTGAAAGCAGCATTTCCAGCTAACATTGAACCACATATTCCCACATTAACTAGTCCAAAGGACTAATTTAGTCATCACCGAATATGTAGATGCTTCAAGAGTCTTGCTAGAAGCCAGGTTCTAGACAAGATTCCAGTCATATTATTCATGGGACCAATCAACTGATAATGGGATGCGATGGACCATCTCCAATCTTGTTCTAATGACTGTCAATTTCAGTTCTAATGCACCCTTCCACCAAAATTACAACTCTTTCCACCTAAACCTTAAACCAACTTGGCTAAAAATGAAATAAGTTGCCCGAAAGAAAAAACCCCGAGCAACAAAATGATAATTGATTCCCAATTCACATGCCACATTAAGACTTCAATCATGGATGACTTAACCTAGCTAGTGTTACTAAATGATTTTCATCCCAAGGAAAAGAGCTCTTGATTTCTACTTCATGGTACCAACAGGGATGATCAATCACTCATGCAGACACACAAACAATTCAAGAGGACGGAGTGCTACCCAATTATGGATCTTCCAGAAAATTGGAGACCAGATCAAAAAATTTGTCAGTTGCAATTTTTTGTATTGTAGATACAACTGATTCAAAACTGTATCTCCAAGTGTTGTAGCCATTGTTGTCAATCCCATCCAATGTACAGTTGCATGAAAAATTGCAGTTTAGTAATGTCAAGAAACTTGTAATTGCCTCCATCATCATGGATTGGTCAACTACCTGATTCACATTGCCAGTTCCTCCAAGGGCAAATCCACTGCAAACTTTGCAATGAAAAATCCAATGGTATCATTTGGTCCTGATGGGTCGAATCGTTGAACCATATGCTGCTCCCCTTCCCTAAGCCACTGCCTGATAAAACAATAAAACACCAGATTCAGATTCTATTTACCAAAGTAGACTCTGGAATCATTACTATTTTAGATTTTATGAGATTGCAGAGAAATCTCTACTTTTGAAGCTATCACAACAATGAATGCAGTTGCAACACTTTGATGGTAACACAGCCATGCATGGAGTGATAACCTTGTGAGAGTGAATCACAAAGTGTTAGACAATCTCTATCATCACAAATAGCAGAGATAAGCTGCAATGAACCCACAGACTGCGTCAGCTCCCAACAGTGGGTGTAGATAGGGATCTAATAATTGCCCCAAAATTTGGGCAACCTATTCTACAAAATCTGCATACTGAATTTCTGTCACATTTCCAGAAGCAATGAGAAGACTCATTTCAGGGAGTTGCCAGGCAAAGGATATGATATCTACCCCTTGGTTTTTCAATAATTCCACTAACTTGCACCTGAAAATATTTGCAAATTTTTTTTGAAAAATTCAATACTGACCTGAAAGCTGACCCATCAAACACATCTTGTCCGCCTACCAGCCCTGGGCCCCCAATTCTTGGATGCTGCAAAAACCCAGAATCCTGATCCTTTGTAAAAAGCCCTATTTGACCACCTGCTGCACATGTTGAGCATTCTTCATGACAGAAGCACTAGAAACACAAAGCAAAATGCTCAGTCCATCTATGAACTAGTTTCTCCCAAAGTGGGTCTTTGTTCCCAACACAAAACCTGTTAACCTTTAACACTTCTATTGATACAAGCACTGCAAACAATAACCAACCACAACAGAAAGGACCATGGCTTACACTAAATGCCAGCTTTACACACCTGAGGTGCAAGAGACAGGAAAGGGTATGTGTCCAAAGCGTAGCGCACCACTGCCTCATTTTCTCCTGGGTTCAATGTACATCTGCACCACATTCTGAATGAAACAATCAATGGACAAAAAAGACTACAGGACTTAGTGTAAACTCAGTTGTCCATGTGCCACTCTTGGCACAATTCTTTGCTGTCAAAAGTCCAAGTAATTGATTCAATCGACCACACAAGTTGTAGAACAAATTAATGCTTACGTGGAATACACTAGAGTGCCACCTGGTCGAACCAGCTGCACAGCTTGGTCTAACATTCTCCGCTGATAGTTTGAATGCTTCCTCAAACTCTCCAGTGTCTCCTGAAAATCCACAAATATTACTATTTCAATACACCAGGGTTGACACTTGAGACCTTTAAAAATCAAACTTTCAACATTCTTTGCCCCTGAAATATGCTGGGTGCTGCTCTTTCACCATGATTCTGGATTGGGTTGCCAATACCTGTCCTGCAAACAGACGTGGCCGTAAACCCAAGGCAGAGCAAGGTGCATCCAATAAAACTCGGTCAAAACTCCGAGGACAAAAACCCTTTATAGGTGGCAGTCGTTCCCCTACATTCTGGCCTGTTTTTAGCCTCCGTGCTGCTTTCCGGGCCTCAGCTCTACTTGCATAAGCTCCCATGTCTTCAAGGACATCAATCCACAAAAACTCATGTGTAAGCTTCAAGACAAGGTACATGAATGTGCTTCAGGGAACAACTGTCTACATAAGCTAAACTGCCAAAAGTTGGAGAAAGATGTGGTTTCTGAAATCCTTTGCTTCTCAAAGCAGGTGGTGATTTGTGTATGAGAAGTACTGGACATGTCTACACAATGCGCACAACATCCTAAAGTATCCCTGCACCAGTGGTTCAGTGCATACCTTTGTCCAGAGAAGATTTCAGAGCTGTTGTGGTCTGCACTTCTGTCTTTCTCATTCTGCTGCCAGCTGCATCCTGCTTGTCAACAAGACATGCACTGGATTGTCTGGGATCCAAGTTACAGGGTTGATTCAAGCAATTGTCAACCTCGGTGCTCTCTGACAGAACAGACTTCAATGCATCCATTTTCATCGGATGTATGCAAGTGAGCTTCATTTCCTTGGACAAACGCACAATATCTGATACCTGTGAGATCCATCAACATCAAGCTTTAAACTGACTTGGCCAAGATGCAGCTTGGTTTTCAAGATCAGTCATAAGACTAACTTCATAACATGGTTCTATCATAATGTGGGTCCAAAGGTGAAAGCTCACCTTATTGTGAGAGCGGTCCAGGGCTATGATTTCACCCTTATCCTCCATCAGCATTGCAATTGCAGTTGCCTTACCACCTGGTGCTGCACACATGTCCAAGATACGTTCACCTGGCTTCGGATCTGAAACATCAACCAACATTGTCATCGAGGCGTACTTTGCAGAATTTCTGAACCCGTGTCTCCTGTCAACACTTTGGTTCTCTCCTAAATGCCACTCACCTCTTCTTATCTCCAGCTTTGACTGGTTCCCACCTACTCTCTCTAAGAATTATCTCTCCACCAATTTTTTGTTTGCTTACAAATGAAGGGAATGCACATAGAAGTACCTATGCAACATACCAAGCACATGTGCAGCAACAACACTTGGCAGATTTTGCAAGAAAATGTCGCCTGTCAGCAGGCCTGTCAAGAATGAATTCTCCTTGTTAGACTTACAAGAGTGCATGCGCTTGCACTGCAAAAACAGGACAATGCAAAAAGTAATCAAGACAACAAACAAGCAAACCCTTTTTTGTTTGGCTACAGCAGAAGTAAGGAAGCCAGATTCTCAGAAAAACTCAATTCTCCAGACTATGGCATGCGAATCCTTGCAGGACAATTGCAATTGCCAGAAACAGACAACTGAACTTTGTGCACATGGAGAGACAAACTGAACAATGCAGGCTGAATGTACAACATCATACCATTGAAAGATGGGAGGTCGAATACACGGTCCACCATCTCAACAGCCACACCTTTGGTCTCTCTGAAGATGCTAGCTCTGGTCATCATTGCTCGACCTGTTCCTATAAACCACCCACTCCGTGAAGTGTCTTCAAACTCTGCCAAAAATTGCAACCCTTTGCTTGTCAAAACCAGAATTCCAAAATCTTGCATAGGTACAGGTTGAAACAAAAGCAGTGAGCAAAATCTCTCCAAGGAAACCCATCAGTTTTGTTCTTAGGGTGCAAAATCCAAACCCACAAGAATAGGCAAGTTGCTGCTACAACATCACCATATCCAGAAGTAATGTTGAAAAAATACTCACGTGAATTGGCATGCTGAGATGACAATGTAGTTCCTCTGGTGACACCAACACACCATCCCCCTGCTCCATCAGGCCTCTCCACTGCCACTGATACAGCCACCATCTCACCCTTCTCCACATGTCCACTGCAAGCTAAAACTCCAGGAACAAACACCTGAGAAATCCAACACAAGCCATCCACCCACTTCAAACTATCAATGTTTTGAGAGCAGCTGTGATTGTGGGATAGAAAGAATGTGTGTGCAATGCAAAATCACAATGTAATGGATGATGAAAATCTTGAGTGTCTGCTGCATACATGGGCCCCTCGCAGGACTGCTTCTCCACACTTGCGGCTCACAACCACTTCCTTCAAGCCACTTTCATTATCTTCTTTTCCAATTTTGTAGTTGATATTGCAGGGACCTTTCCCTCTCACTAAGACCACATTCTTCAACAATTCGTGCTCAAAGCAGCATTCAGCAGCATTCCTTTCTTCAAACTTTGGGTCCCCTGCAGCAGCAGGTACCTGCTGCTGCTGCTGCTGCTGCCTTGGAAGAATATCTTCAGAGGATACAGCAGCAGCTTGTGTTTGAGGTAGACTAACACCATCTTCTTTTCGTGTTGTTCCTGTGTGGTGGTTGCCAGTGGCTTCTTCTGTGACCTCTTTCTTCTTCAGTAAATGTTTGCGCAGTTTTTGAATCACCTCAGCTGTAGTTGTTTCCAGAGTGTTCACCCGCACACAGGATTGGATCGCGGGCCAACTGTCCCACAATGGCATAAAATCAGAAAGAAAGATGCAGTGAGTCTTGAGATGGATGATGCAGTGCAACTGCTTAGTGTGGTGGCTAACCACAATAGATTGCTGCAGATCTCAGCAAACTGTAATGGATTGCAGAGATCAGCAATCTGCATGCCCTAAACCCTAAACCCTGATCTCTGCAAAGAAGCTGGAACTTTGGGTCTGCTCTCGATACACACATCTAACTGGAAGAAAATTATTTCCTGTTGAAGAAAAAGGACTAACAGAACTTTGAAATGGAAAGATCAGATGTGAGAGAGATAAGTAGCAATGAAAGCTTGATGAAGTTGCAGAGAAATCTCCATGAAAATAAACTCCATGAAGACAGACTCACATGAGAGCATTGCAGATCTCAGCAAAGTGTTGGTGCCCATAAGCTTTGCTGAGGTACTCATAAACTTCAGTATTCCACTCCAGTCTTGGTCGATATGTTGGCTCTAGTAGTGTGGTGGTAGTGTTCTCCATCCTCTTCCTCAAGACTGCAGCTAGCTACACTATTATTGGGTAGAACACAAATCCTCTGCAATTCTTCTTCATGAGAGTTTCTTCAGCGGGTGGCTTCGAATCATCATCTCCTCCCAGGAATTCGCTCCTCTGCAATTTTACCTACAGTATTCTCTCCAGCAATCTTCGCGGCCATGAGGAACCAGAAGAGACCACCAAACCCTAAACCCTGAGAGGATCTTCTGTGCAGCAGAAATCTTGAGAAAACGAAGGAAGAAAGTTGACAAAGAAGAGGAGCTTCTTGCACAGAGCAGAAGTGGAAGACGACCTTTGCAGCTCAGGGGATTTTACAAGCTATGGTGATGGAGTTGGACGAGAGGCATCAATCCTAAACCCCTAAACCCTTAGAGGACCATCTGTGCGTCTTGTGGAAACGAAGGAAGAAAGTTAGCAAAGAAGAGGAGCTTCTTGTACGGGGGAGGAGAAGAGGAAGAAGACGATCTTTTAGAGCTCAGGAGGGGATTTTATAAGCTATCATGGTGGTGGGATTGGACGAGAGACATCACACTTACATTCAAGCGCTCATGAGGCGTGGACCTCTTGATGAGAAGCATGCAAAGACCATGTTCACAAATCTTTTCCAAAGCAGAGAAGAAGGTGCATTATCATTCCTCTGCTCTGTCACGCATCTTCTTTGCTCTTCTTCTCTTTGCTCTCCTCTTCTCTTCCCAATGGTGTCTGTCAATTGTCATTCTGGTTCTCCCCTGAACCTTGCATTCCTTCTCTCTATCAAACGAAATCCTCAGGAGTTCTGCTGCACCCACCCACAACAGCAGAGTGAGTTCTTCTTGTGAACAGATGTTTTGATTCTCTTCTTCTTCTTACTGTAATTTGGTTTTCTCCACAGCTGAAGAGATGGCTCTGAAGTTTTTTTGTGGGGTTGTTTTTTTGCAGATGGGTTTTTTGACTTCTTAGGAGTGGTGAACAAGGAGCTTGACTATGTGCAAATGGAGATCAGAGGTAGTGCAAACCAGTATGATGGAATCCTCTACTATGGCCTTGTGAACAAGCTTGCAAATGAAGAAGCAAAGATGGGGACAAGATTTACACATGTGCAGATTTGCCTCTTCAAGGCCATTGTAAGTCATTGCTTTTTCTCTTTTCTGAGCATCTCATAACCCTATATCTTTTCCAGTTTTTCGGAGAAAGAATGTCACAGGTCTGAGAGACAGTTTTTTTTTTCCCTATTTCATTTTACTGTCACCCCCTGTGGTGCATATGTTGACAGGCAATTTATTTCATGAAGAAATTGTGTGTTGAAACTGATGAAGCTCAAACACCATGAAGAAATGTAATGTCAAAAGCTCACATTGTTTTTTCTGCTTTTTTGGTTGATATTCAATCTGCCATTGGTCGGCCATGTTTTGTTCCATTTTGTTTGTTGTAACAAAACCTGCTCTATCTGAAGCAGTTGGTAATGACATACACGTGTTGGGTAGATGGAAGCAATCTTGCAAGACTCAACCGGAAGTGGCGTCATATCCAGCATGGAAGCCCTCAATCTTCCTCTTGACACTCAGGTCATTCACCTCTTCTGTTCTCATCTCTGTTACATAAACAGCAACAATATTTTCTCATTTATGTTTTCGGGGGTGTTTTTCTCTTTAGAAAAACAAGACACTTGAAGAGACTTTGATGGTTATTTGAGGGTTGGATCAATGTCCATCTCTTTAGATTTTTGTCCTTCCATAGTGGGCACCAATATGAAGACAAAAATTGCCAGCATGGGTGAAGGCGACAGCCTGACACTTTTTGAGCAAGTCTCATATGGTGATAATTGCATTGTTTTTTTGGAGATTTCTCTGCAATTTCATTAGATATGGGTTGTTCTAGACATTGTGCTCTGGCGTTGCAGATTCATACCCTAAACCCTGAGATGATTGATATCAATGGTCCTTTTTGGTGGGTTATAGGCAGAGCTGCAGTCACAAGCACCAACAAGTAGCACTCAAGCAGTGCCTCTTCATCTCACTCTAGCAGCCAAAGAGGAGACCTTGGCAAGTTTGGTATCTGACAAATGGTTGAGTCGCACAGACAATGGACAGATAGCTCTTGGGGTGATGGCATTCCTTGAGCTTAGAAATTTCTTCAAAAACTTTGACCTCCCACTTTGTGATGTCTGTAACGAGGCTGCCATTAAGGTACATTGTTTTGAGTTTTGTGAGTTTCCGTCACCTTAGTTTTTTCCTTTGTAATTGATCATAATTTGTCTGGTTTGATAGTTAAGAACTCTAAACTCTGAGAACCATCACATCCACCTTGACATTGGCCAAAACCAAGGTAAAAAATGTGACTTTGCTAACTGCAGGGAAACAGGCAGATTGTCTAATTGTGTCCCTCCAAGTTGAGGAGTATGGAATACTCATTGGTCCTCAATGCATGTAGCTCTTGAATGTTTGGGCAAAGATCAATAGTTCCTGTCAGAGCAAGAATTGACTTGCCACCAAGGAGTCAAGAATCTGATGTATGATGAACTAGCCAAAATCATGTGTAATGTTGTCATCTGATCAGCTTTAGGAGACTGAAACATTTCTCACTATGTGGAGAAGTTAAATGTTTTTTAACATCAGTGGGCACTTTACAGGCACAGCCTTGCAGAAACGAAGCTTGCAACGTGCGCATGCACAGCTACTGTGTTCCTAGAAAGTTTGGCCACACTCAGGTAGTGGGTTTTCACTCCCCCATACTTCAATATTATCACTGTCATTCTGCATACTGAAAAGGATGTACTGCCATTACTTCTTGTGCTGAGGGCAGCACTTACTGCAGATTTGACTTGTGGCTTTTGTTTCCTGTGTTGGACCCAAACTTGTGTTAAATTAGTGCTTCATGGAGCTTCAGTGGAACAGAGGACTAAACATATTTGGGTTGAGCTGGATTTCTGCTGCAGGTTCGTAAGGTGTGCCCAGAATGTGGTGCAAACTGGAAGATTCCCCACATGTCAAATGTTGCAGATGACAATGACAATGAAATGGAGGAAAATGATAATGCAGCCCTTGACAATAGTTATGATAATGATGAGCATGGTAACCTAGTCTCTGATGAAGATGAGGGGCCCAGGAACAGGGTATCAGGTTTTGATGTAAATGAGAATGCAGTGTCTGAAAGCAATGAGGATAATGGTGCTGCTGCTGGAGACTCTTCAGAGGATTGCATGGAAGTGGTGCCTCCACAACTTGCAAGATTGGGCCACAACCAGCGCAAGAAGAAAGCATCTATTGTGGCACCTCAACTACCTCCAAGAGAAACTCGCAGTCGGCAAAAGATGAGTGCTCAACACTAGCCATGACATTCTCTGACTATCAAATGCATTTTAGACAATGTGTGTCCCCTTGTTTCTGCTCTGAAATTGGATTTGTGAGTGCAAATTATGTCTCCAGCAAATGTTGCTCCCATCTACAAGCTTAGAGAAATGGTTTCCACCCTATGAGACCTTAATTGGCTATAATCAAAATTAGAAGTGAGCTACTAATGGTGATGGGATTTTGAAAACCTTCATCTAGCTTACTTGGGAGATTTTGTGGGAATTGACATTTCTGGGCGTGAGGGGTTTGTTCATTAGTGGGTTCTAGTGTAGATAGTCAATTGGATGAGGAAGGCAGATATTTGAGTTGTGAGAAAAAAAATGACGTGGGATCAGATGAATGTGAGACAACAATTGTGGGAAAAAATCAAATGCGAGAAGCCCAATGACTTTTCATTGAATCATCATCAGATTTAGCATGTCATCAAGATTTCAATCAAAACATGCATTTTTCATATTGGTGAAATGGGTGTAGATATTTATGAGGCTAAAGTAATTTGTGCAAATGAGGAAGAAGATGAGGGCATAGTTGGGGTATAGCATAAAACATATGATACTTGTTGTGCACAATAGACATGAGATTATGGTATGTTGCATAGTTATAGTGCATGGCTTGTGCCATGTTAAATTGTAAGTAATCAATGAAACTACACTTTGCAAATCATGTGGGAAATGAGTTTTTAATGGTAGGTTTTAATGCATATGAGATTAATGTAGAAAAGTGCATGAAGATCCTTGCCCCAATTTTGGAGTTCATTTGCAAATCATTGACCTTGATTAATGAAACAGAAGTTGGTACTTTGTAGGATGTGTGTAGTTCAATAGCACAATGAATAGGGTGTAATTTTGATATTTTTGAAAAATGGAGCCTATAGGTATTCATGTGCATAAGAGTGCAACGAGATTCCAACTACACATGCTATATTTACATGGAAATTGTAAAATTCATGCATCCATTTTTGCTATGGTCAAAATACATACTTAGTGAGCTTGTAGCAATTTGACCTGCATAGATGTGAAGGCTTTCATATTATGAAATGAGACGCAAGTGAAAACATATTATTTAGCAACGAGATTGAGAACAGCCATATTTTCTTGTGAGAAATTTTGCACAAATGTGAAAAATAAGCTTTTAAAAGGACTTTTTTTTTGCAAATTTTTTTTTCTGGGAGGGGGGAGATCACAAAATTTCATAAAAAAGAATTTGGGGAAAAAATTCTCCACATTTCTACTCAGATTTTAAAGGGGGGGCATTTTTTGTGCTAGTTTTTTTAACTGTTCAGGTAGGTTATAGGACCTTGTTGCCATTTAATGCTAAATCCCTCTTTGCATACTTGCATATAAAATTTTGAAATTTGAAATTTAAATTTAATAAATAAATAAATAAATTTAAAAGACTCTTTTGCTAACTTGCACTAAACCAATGTGAATCCAAAAACATCACAAATCCAAAAGAAAAACATTTTTCCATTCCATTCAAAGCACATTCTAAACTGAAATCTATTTTTGATAAGACAAGACTACTAGGTAATGCATCCTAAGCTCATTTACCCTCTACTAACTCCAATGCTGCCATCATCATTGGAATTTTTGCATGTACACATAGTTGGTGCCTATACTTTTGGCAAAGTAAAAAACTATACCCACCCATGACATAATATTCATCTTTGCAAAAGACAAATTGTTCCAAGTTTGGATTGCACTTGACCCAAGTTGGAAATGCCAAACCTTGGACTAAGTTCAAATTGTAAACATCTCTACTTCCAGGACCAAACTAAACCAATGGGAAGGGTAATTGCCAAGAAGACTGACTTTGTTAACCAACTAACTTGCCAATTTAAACAAAAATAGGTCTTAATATTGGGTGACCGACACAAAATTCTTTAAAATTGCCGAATTGAATAATTATACTTATTTCTCAATTTTCACTTTGTGATTACAATTTGGTTATTTGCATCTTGAGCATGTTACTTGAAGACAACCTCCACAAAATCACCTAATATAAACTATGGGACTCAAGGTGAAGAATTTTTATCTGAGTTTTTTAAAATGTGAATTAAAAAATTTTCAAAAATATAATTCAGAGGGTTCTGAATTATGATGATGTGAATTACCACAATGTAAATCCCAACACTAACAATAAGGACTAACCATAGTCAAAAGTGATAACGGTGAAGTGGTGTCATCATTTGAAAGATTACACTTATAATGTATTTTTAATAGTGTTAATATCCTCAGCATGCAATTTACACTTTTGGGTGGAACCATTCCCATGGATTACAATTTTGAATTTTCATTCATTATTTTTTTGTGGGAAAAACCAAGTTTTAGGATCAAAGAAATTAATTAGTGAAGAATTGTGGGGAGAAAAAAAATTGTCTCTCATTGTCTCGGGAAAGTTATGTGAATTTTTTTAATTAATAGCATTTTTCAGAAAATGTGGGGTTTACCGCATCACAATGGTACTTTGTTTGTTAGTTGAGATATCTCCCAACCTATAGTGCTCATGTCATGCACTTGGCATTGCTAGAAATCCCTCAATGAGTAGGGGGATTCACCAAGGTGGTTATGTATTGTTAAAACTTACAGTGCAAGAGATTCAATAAGATTGAATATTGAATAATTTTGTGGAAGAGAATTCAACAAAATCAAAACAAAATTAAAAGAAAATTGAGGTGTGGTCTTGGTACCATTTGAAAGCTCCCTCATGAGAGAGTGATTTCTTGGAAATGATTTCATAAATTTTGAGACCTATGGTGAAGGATATATGAAATTTTAATAATCATTTGAAAGGAAAAATTAGATGAGTAACAGAGTTCACACTTGAGCCAACAGCACAAACCCACACTAGTTTTAATTAAAATTGGTATCCAAAATCACGGGCAGATGCAAAATCTCTTCTCTTTTTGGGCAGAGCCGACAAAGAAAAAAAAAAAAAGGTTTTTGAAAAAAAATCCCCAAATTAAATCAAACTCACCCTTGAGAGAGAGAAAAACAAGTACCCACTTGTAGCCAAGATGCAACTACATTTATTCACCTAAATGTTTTAGGGTTTTTCCGAGGCGGTCATCTATCGATGCAAGTTTTGGTTTGGTCAGTTTCAATGGCGATATGAATCAACAATGCGGAACACTGGAATGATGTGAATCAATGGTTGGGAACGCTGTAATGATGTGAATCAACGGTTGGGAACGCTGTAATGATGTGAATCAACAGTTGGGAACGCTGTAATGATGTGAATAAACTATGTGTAACACGGGTTCCGTAGGGTGGAACTGGGCCCATTCCATACTAGAACCCATTACCACCTGACAGAACAACGTCTGGCATTACTGGGCTCGACATATTCCTACATGGAACCGTTGGAACCGGGCCATTCCATCCATCGTACAAAAAGAGTCAACTTGCTACCCATTGCCCCGAGCTTCTACAAAATCAAATTTTCCCTTTGGGCAAGAAGAGGAGTTAATAGGCTTTCCCTATAATTTGGTTTGTTTTACCACAAGGAAGAACATAGTCGTTGCGAATCACAATAGCTTCCCACTTACGATTATTGAGCTTTTGGGGAGAAAAGAAAATAATGCAATTGGCCAATAGGAGAGTGCCTTTGAGCATGGTGTTTGATACGGAAAAAAGATGGCACCAAAACACAAATTCCACGGAATATACTCCAATCCCAACAAATTACGAGCAAATATGTAAAGTGCTATTGGCTACGACATTTGGGTACTGTTCAGAATCTTCTTGAAGGTGACTTTATGGGCAAATGGTACCCATTACGGAACAAGTGGCGGCATTACTTGCAGCCCCATTATGCGCATAATGGGCTGATGATCTCCATTCCAATTACCGATCCTGTTTGTGCGCCACCTGCTTCCTTGTTATTTAAAGTTACTATGCATTTTTACAGGATTCCAGACACAACCATGGTACCTATGAGCTGAGGAAATTAATGAGAACTGCTCTTGATGGATGATAGTCATCCATGAAAGACCCCAGAAAATATCCTTTTCCCTGTACAAACTCGTTTAAAGATGTGTTCAATGAGTTGATTTTGCAGATTATCACCGGATAGGTCAAGGTTCATGGATGTGAAACATCCATGAAGATGCTTTTTTCATCCATTTGGAGGCCATATCCATTACTGATCATAATATTTACCCACGCCCCTGGTGTGTTACTAGAGAAATTACCCGTGTTGTGGGGGGTATTACAATCAGCTACGTATACCCCCCGGTTATTAATTGGGTATATACCCACTTACCCAGCAGGGGTAAAAAATCAAAAAGCCTGTTTTGGTATAGAACCTTGGTTCTGAGTTTTTTTTGAAATTTCCGAAAACTCGCCTTTCTAACCCACCAGTCTTTTATACCCGTAACCCTCTAATTCTGATTTCCCCAAAAAAACCGGAACCGCTGGTTCTTTGATTCCAAACTGTTTTAAAACGGAACCGCCGGATCTTTTATTCCAGACGGTTAAAGAACCAGAACCGGCGGCTGTTTTATTCCAAACGGTTTTTAAAGAACCGGAAACTCCGGTTATTATAAAAGTCAAATGACCGCACAACACTGGAAATTACCATTTGGTAAATTCTGTACGGGTGAATTTCTCGACACTAATTATTGAAGTGCGGGGTAAATAAAAAAGGGTCAGCTTGGAGGAGGCGGCGCGTGGTAAATTATTGCGGTAGCTTTGTTTTACACTATTTACTTCGTCTCTCTCCTTTCGCTCGCTGCGAAGGACGCAAAGCGCTTGCCTTGGCCGCTGCTTCTCTCCTGCTTGAGCTTGCCTGCTTTCTTCTCTGTTCTCTCGCTATTCTCACTCTTCTTGTTGACTCCCATTCTCGTTGGTAAAAAAATATTTGCTGGTCTAAATCGCTTCTGTAGTCTGAGATTTTTTTCAATTTTTTCAATTGAAAGATTTTTTTTCGTTTTTTCTGGTGGGGGTGGACGGCACAGGAAGGTGAAGGAGGTGAGTGAGGAGAATGGAGTCCAGAGAAGAGAATGTGTACATGGCGAAGCTTGCAGAGCAAGCGGAGCGCTATGATGAAATGGTAGAGTCCATGGGAAAAGTGGCCAAGACGGTGGACATAGGAGAGCTTACAGTAGAGGAGCGGAACCTGCTGTCTGTGGCATACAAGAACGTAATCGGGGCTAGAAGGGCCTCTTGGAGGATCGTTTCCTCCATTGAACAGAAGGAAGAAAGCAAGGGCAATGAGGAGCACGTTGTGGCTATCAGAGATTATCGAGCCAAAGTGGAGCAGGAGCTGAGCAGCATCTGCGACAGCATTTTGAGGCTTCTTGATGCGCATCTGATTCCCAGCTCAAGCACAGGGGAATCCAAGGTCTTCTACTTGAAGATGAAGGGAGACTACCACCGCTATCTCGCCGAGTTTAAGACCGGCGCTGAAAGGAAAGAGGCTGCGGAGAGCACATTGGGAGCCTACAAGTCTGCTCAAGTAAAATTCTCGTTCCTAATCTCTAAACTGCCTCTCCTTCTTCACAAGCTTTTTTTTTTTTTTTCCCCCTCCAAACCCTCATCATGTGCACAAGCTTCTTTTTCCAAACCCTCATTATGTGATCTTCATGTGGCAGGATATTGCACTTTCAGAACTGACTCCCACACATCCCATCAGATTGGGATTGGCACTGAATTTCTCAGTGTTCTACTATGAGATTCTGAACTCGCCTGACCGCGCCTGCATTCTTGCAAAGCAGGTGGGTACCCTAGGCAGCTTAACTCCCTTTTGTTCCTCTTTCTTCCTTGCTCAGAAAAATACAATTTTTCATTTTGGTAACTAGTTCAATCCTGTGTTTTTTCTTGTGTTTCCTTTGTCCAACCAGATTTTGCAATATCACAACAATAGCTTGAGATGGTGATGGTGCCTTCAATAAGATTACTTTTGGCAGCAATGTTCTAACAATTGCAATCATTGAGAGTGTACAGGCATTTGATGAGGCTATTGCAAAGCTTGACACATTAGGGGAAGAATCATATAAGGACAGCACCCTTATCGTGCAATTGCTGCGAGATAACCTTGTACTTTGGACATCAGATATACAGGTACAAGCATTTGTTGCTGCTGCTGTAGAGATGATGTGTGCTTTTTATGTGTGATTCTACTGTTTTACAGCTTACTAACTATTTCCTTGGATTTTAAAAACAACTAGAGAAACAATTCTTGCACTAACTCTTGCTTGGTGGCTGTGATTCTGTTGCAAAAACTAGGAGGAGACTGGTGAAGAACATGAAGAGAGTGTAAAGGCTGAAGATGATGCAGCTGAGAGCTGACATTCTGCAGGATGAGGTGTGGATTTAAACTAACTAGCAAGCTGTGGGGATTCCCTGGGTATTGACAGTGTTGATTTGTTCTTGAAAAATGCAGTAATCCTTTGCTATGACTGTTGTTGCGTAGACTGCTTGCATTTGGCAGGTTTGTCTTCTGCAGAAGATACAATAGAATTGCTGTGCAAAGGAAGGTCCACTTTTTTGAGAATATCTGCAGTTTCACTGGATCTTGCATTTTCTCCAGTTATACAACAACAATGTGCAGATATTCTCTGATTTGACATTATTGAGTTAGGCTGCAGTCTTATGTATTTTGTATGTGCTTGAACATCCATGTTGAACTTTTGGAAGAATTCTACTGTTTTCATGAAGTCTGCTGCTTGTCATTTCTTTGAGGGGCTGGCTGGGGAAAACTCTCTTCTTTCCTTCCTGGAGCACTTTGTTTCTTCACATACATATTTCTCTCTTTCATTCTTCCTTTTCTCTTTTCTGCTAAGCACTCCACTTCTCTGCTTGAAGATGCTGTAGGACAGTAATCTTTTCTGTTTGCTTTGTCCTTTTGAACAACACTGGTATTCAGTTCCTAACCGGTTTTATCTATTCTGCCATGGCAAATTTATCGCAGAATAATTTTGTCAAAGTGTGATTCATTATGTGCCAATGGAGTCATTTCCGAACAGTTTATCCTTTATCACCAAGTATTCCTTTCAGCAAAAAAATCCTTAAAACTAATGAATTTACATTGGATTTTTCACTTATCTGCCAAAGATTCAATCTGAAAAAATGAAATACACGTCATTAAAAGTAAATACTAAAACTTTCATTGATCAGAGATTTAAAATATTTATATGAGGTTTGTAAGACAGATGCAGATGTTCTGCTGTGAAGATCAAAAGTGATGAAAAGTTTCAAAAAGGAAGTGCCACACACAAAGTGGACAGAAGTCCACAATCCGAGTCCACACATTTGTGATACCCAATTGATGAAAGAAAAAGTTTTGTCAGCAATGGGGACTGTTCTTGGATTGGTGAGAGTGTCTTGTCTGCAATGGGGAGTATTCTCAGACCATTAACATAAGGCCAGGCATTAACGTGCACTTTTATCAAGCCCCACACAAGCTTCTGCCAAACAAATTTGGCATGCCACATGGCAAGTCCCAGACCAATCGCTGTGTGGCATGCCAAGTTCAGACCTCTGGCTATGCCTCAGGGACCAACTTAACACAGATTCATGTTGGGCATAGCTTCCTCATATCTTGTACATAGTTACTTGTGACGATGGCCAGACACCAACCAGAAAGGCTTAGTGTTATTGCCAGATAGGTCAAGATAGGTGGTTTGGGTCCCCAACCAAGCTGCATGTTCAAAAATGATAAAGTTGTAGGGTGTTACACTATAGTCTGATAAAGCTAACCAAAATGTAATTAACCATGTTGAACAATGCAGCAAACTACCAACATGCAAGTACATTGAAGCAACATTTTCTCACCTTTGCCTTCCTAAGAAGCGTTGCTTTTACTGGATGAGAACTCGAAACAATCTTCAACAGTCTTTCAAAATACACATTTTAAGCTTTGCTTCCACCATGAACTCTTGCTCCGTGTCAGCCTTCTCATTAATATTCTCCCTACTACATAATACATGGATAGGTGATAGGCATGTATCTATCCTTTTGCTATCTCCTTCAAAAACTCTCCTCTTTTGTAGCACCCGTGACCCTCCCCTTCAACTCCTCAATGTCAGCAACAAGCTCCTTTCGGTTTGACTACAAACCCACATCCAAGGTACACTTCAATCCAGGATTTGCACTGAAGTTATAAATTACACAAACTACACATCATTATTAAGGATTATCAACATCGTATAGCCAAACCCAACAAAGCTATGGTTGACACAAACTCCAATAACAAAGTTGGAAGACTTGAGAAACATAAAAAGCTTTGTGATTGTCACAAAAAAATCCAAAACCAAAGTTGATTACTTGAGAAATATAGAAAAGTGTGGTTCCCAACATCAAAGAGAGTACCTTGAAGAGCAAATATCGGTACACAAACCACCCAGTGTAACCAAGGCCTATCAATTCCAAGAGCTTTGGGAGCTACACAGTCACAACAGAGGGGTGTGGTCCAAGTCATAACCCCTTCCAACAACACAGTGAGAGGAAATCCAAAGGAAAAGAATGTCTGACTGATTCCTCCCAAATTCTCAACAATGGAGTGCATTTAGATGTGGCTGCCCCAGCCACATCCTTGAAGAAGCACATAAAGACTAACTCTGTGATTCAATAGTTAGGTAAGAGGGACATACCACAGGTACAGAGTTGACTGCACCGACAATAGTGGAGGACAGCCACAAGGCTACAACAGCGCCCCCAGCATATACTAAGACAGTTGTTTTGTTCTCCACACCATCCCACTATGCATTGCATAAACATTACAGTTAGTGCACAAAGGAAGCTAAAAGTCTCTGCAAGTACCATGAACCAAAACAGCTTGCAAGCTGCTGGTTGGGATTGCAGGTGTCCTTCACACAAAAAAATACTGACCTTAGCCTTCAGATCTCCATACAATTCCTCAATTTGTTTGGTAGCGTCTGGTGTGGAATCGTCTGACGATACAGCCCTGACCGGGAGAGGAGCGAATCTTCCTGTCTCTGCTGCAATCAATACGTGGCAAAGTCCATCAGCATTCAAGATACTACGCCTCTAACCATGCATTTTATACAGCTCCACCCATACAGCACACAAATTCTGAAGCTTGTACAACCATAGGGCGACAAAGGTATTCCTACAATATATCCACTGCACGGATGTTTGCAAAAGTCTGAATGTTTGTCAACACTGCCCGGATGCGAAGGTAAAGGAAAATAGAGCCCAAAAAAAAAGGTGCGACATAGCTTGGATGTCAATGCCCTGCTGGGAAAAAAATCTCAGTATCCGGGACTGCGAATACCGCAAACCTTGCGGACTAATGGAACGCTTCAAAAATACCCTATGGAACAACGTGATGCTCCTCAAGAACACTATCGCTTCAGATTCACAGCACGTTGCAGAGAAAGGGAGAAAGATATAAAACCTGCTCTTCTGACACTGAGTCTCACAGCCGCACCGCTGAAACTCCTCCTAAGAAGAAGAGGAGCGGAAGAAGACGACGAAGAGCAGAGTGCGGGAACCGCCGGCGAGGAGGTACCTGCCGCCCCGTGTGCTCCAATTGCAACCGATGCACCAGCCAATGCCGCCATACAAGCCATCGCTTCTTCACCACTAGAGGCGAGATCAGATGGAGATAGATTCCGGTGCGAAAGCGCGGCGTATTGTGGCGCCAAAGAAGCGGCAGTAGAAAACTCCACAAGCGTTGCTCTTGGCTATGGCGGACTTCAGAATGGGCGAGAAGGAGACGACGCAAAAAACTGGTTCCGCTGTGTGAAATAGAATTAATTTCATCTCGAAACTGGCTACGGCCAGTTTCGTCAGAAAGGATCCGCCGATGGTGGCGGGTGGACCGCACGATGTGAGAAGAGACGATCTGGAGCGTCTTCCAGCAACCGGCTACGGCCGGTTTCTCTAGAAAAAAAGGCCGCCGATGGTGGCGGGTGGGCCGCACGATGGTGGTGAGAGACGATCTGGAGCGTCCAATTCAACAAAGGTGAAGCGCCAATCGATCCGGCCTATTTTGGTGCGCACCTTATCTGTTCGCGTCAGGCTCTCCTCAACGTTCGCATAGTCCGGTTCCCATGGGCCATTCAACAGCAGTGTGCTGCCACTCTCTCAGCCCAAGAAAGCTCCACGTGTGTAGATGGTGTAGATTATGAACCAGAATGGTGTGAATTGGCAGATTTTGAATTATTTTCAAAATTGGTCTACATAGGTAGATTTATAAGTTTGTAATTTGTCCATTTCAAGGAGATTAGTTGAGAGCTATTAACTAACTAATCTCCTTGAATGCCAACAGCAATAAGGCTCTTACCACAAGGGGTTGGAAGACCCTTGATTATGAGAATATTCTTGTGTTTAGGGTTAAGAAGGAAGCCTAGGCTTTTCGTGGATATTTTTCATTACAACCAAGATTCTATGTTTAGCATTAACTAGCCCAAGCTTTTTTCTTGGCCAAGGTTAGCTTGCCTAGGCTTTTAAAGTCTAGCCAAGGTTTGTTAGCCTAGGCTTTTAAAGTCCAACCAAGGTTAGTTAGAATGGGTTTATCAACGTTGGCCAAGGTTAATTAGCTTGCGTTTTTTTTCAACACGGCCATGGTTAACTAGCCCAAGCTTCTTAAGCAAGGGTTGGCTAGCCCAAGCTTTTAAGAATATCCATTTCAAAAGCTTATGTTAATCTTGCCCCTAGTTGTGGAATTCCCGTATTATGGAGAATATTTTTTAAAAGTTCAAGCTCTTGTACCTTGGCCAAGGTTAGTTAGCCTGAGCTTTTGGAAATATTATTATTTCCAAAAGCTCAAGCTATCTTGCCCATGGTAGTGGGATATTCCAAGTTTTTCATGGATATCATTTCCTTCATTTTAACCCAAGTTCTATTTCCAAGGTTAAGAAGCCCAAGCTTCTAAGAATATCATTTTCAAAACCCTAGGCTATCTTGCCCATGTTTATGGATTGCCCATGGCCATGAAAATTATTCTTAAAAAGTTCAAGCTTCTTAAACTTGCCCAATGTCAACTTATAGCTCGAGCTTTTGGGAATATCTTTTCAAAAGCTTGAACTATCTTGCATGTGGTAATGGAATACCCCTAATTATGAAAAACATTCTTCAAACATCCAATCTTCTTAGTCATGGTCAAGGTTAGATAACTTGGCCTTTTGGGAGTTGTTTTTTTATATTTAGCATGGCTACCTTTTCATAGTATATAACAAATTATTTTCAAAATATAATTTTTCCAAAATATGAGTAGATTGATCTCCAAAATATTGAAGAAATAAAAGTCCAAAAATGATTGCATGTTAGGTGTTTCAATATTTGTATTAGATTAATTCATTTGAATGTAAGTTCCACAACAAATTTCGCATCATTAAAAACTTTGTAAATCCTTTGCATAATATTGTAAGTGTCAACTCCATGCATTGGGAAAAACAATTAACTTTCAAAAGTGGAATCACTTTTAATTGATGTTCACCAAAACACAAGAGAATTATTTTTTCCTGACATCTTCACCAATCGTAACGTTCACTACACATTTGTTCTATGTTTGCAAATGCACATTCTCATTCATAGCTAATTATTAATCATATTGGGTCTCCACCATTATCTTGATCAAATAGCAAATCTCAACACTTAAACATGCATGAACATCATCTTAACGTGAAAATGTTGTTGTTATTCTATGTAATGTTGAGCATCTCACCAACACTAAATCACCATGAATATGTCTTAGAATCCCTTGTCATTCATTTTCAAAACAACTAAACTCAATATTTTCTTACAAGCAACAAACGCATCATTTTCATATCTTCAACAACTTTTCTATTCATTTCACCAATGATTAATTTAGCAATTTGTTGTTTCACAATTACATTAAAATCAAATTTTATGCATGCATGTATACCACATTAAAAACTATAGACCTAGTTCTAAATACATTCATTGTATAGTAGACAATGAACAACAATCATGTCTTTATAATCATTTAACAACAAAAGAAATGCACACACTTGCACCATCTTCACTAATCCCAACCAACATCTTCTCATAAAAAATTTCTTTCTTTCTTTCATTAATTAGTGTTGTACCTAGTAGTAGCTTACAAAAACTCAAGCCCCTTAGATCCAAAAATCTTTCCAATTTTTTCACCTTTTGAAATGCATAAAAGCCAAATGCCTCTCACACACCTTCAAGAAACTTCCATTCTTGACCTTCTTAATATCCAAATCCCTATGCAATTGCCTTCTTGTACTAAACATTGTCATTACATATTTGAACATTAACCTTGTTACTATGCACATGCCAACTACAACCCAACATCATTAAAGGTTAATGATTAGATGGCCATCCACTAAATGAGTTTCAAAATCAAATGTATTTTTTTTCATCACAAACAATTATGCAAGTGTGAATGCCAACTAAACTTGCATAAGGAAAACTCACTAGCCTATAATGCTTGTTGTGATGCATATTTTCAAAGTTATGCTAGGAAATTTCATTACATCTTCCTATTGCCCCTATATTCTAAAGATGCAAAGGAAAGATATATTAAATAGAAAAAAACTAAATAAATGAACAACATAAGGATAGAAAACAAGGAGCAACATAAGGAACTAATACAATTGAAGATCATGATAGTGAATTTTATATGTCCATGTTCAAAGATTTTTTTGGGTAATGTACACATATATCAATAATTGTCAATCTTCAAAATATGGAACTTGGTTTTATTCTTGCCATAGACATTCAAAATTCACACACTTATCAAAACAATTTTAACCTAGAATTAGGTGGATTAAAAATTAATTAGATAAATGGCTCAAACTAAACTTGCAAATTATATATGATAGTTTTTTGGGAACATTAAAAACCTAGGAAAATCCACCAATCTTGACCCTCCCAAAGAGTTCTAAATGTAAATTATATGCATGTTGCATCATCTTACTAAAGCATATTTTGTGTTGTTAAATGTGATTGTCAACTATTTTTGTTTAGTTGGGTACATCTTTTATAAGTGTGGGTGCCTATTAGACCTTTTAGTCAATCAAAAAGGAAACAATTCCCAAAAAGGAAACGATTGCCTTGGAAAAACTGAAAAGTTGTGATGTTTTATTCACAAAACACACATGTTTTCCTATTTCTATTGTTTTGTTGTTGAACTTTGGCATAAAATATCAATCAAAATTAATTATCACTTTCCTCTTTGGGACTACCATGTGGTCTCTAATAGGATGGGTGCAAGGGACTTCAAATTCTCAAATGAAAAATGTTCAATTTTATCATTTTTAAAGGGCTTTGAACTAAGGCCCATTTCAAATAATGGATTGAAGACCTAATTTATGTTGGAGACACATGATTCAATATGTTTAAAAGCAAGGTCATGACCAACATTAATCCACATGTAATTTTGATTAGAAGGTTCTGTGGCATGCAATGATGAAATCTTTGAATGGTCATGGAAAAGGAATTTATAACTTATTACAATCAATTGTGGTTGTTGTGGGGTTGACCAAATGGTGTGATGGCAAAATAAAAAGATGTAGCTTTTGTTAAGGGACCAATAGAAGTAGTTTCATAAGAGTATGATATCTCAAAAATTATAAGGTAAGTATATTTCAATATTTTTTTGTGTCTAATGAAAGAGGAATAATTTTTATGAGCATTATTACAAAATGTGGTTGTAGTTCATTAGTCCCTATTCAATAGACGAATGAATTCATTCAAAATCTAATGAAATAATTTGGCATACAAGGACACCTTTTGTTCTAGTCATGGATGTGATGTAACATTGCATGAAAGTAGGTTGTGTTGAACTTATTGTCCTTATATGTTCTTTATTTTCAAATGGAAATATGTTGTAGTTTTGGACCTCAGTTTATGGTCCTTATTAGTTGATGCAATAGAAGAAAATTTGTTTCTTTGTTTAAAATTATAAGACTAAGTCTTACTTGATGGATTGATTTTTAGTTGCAATGCATTGATGTTTAATGTACAAAAAAACCCATATGGTGCAAGTAATCAATGGTTGAAGAATGAGGGATTGTTGGTTAGTTATAAGGAGCAAGTTGTAACATTAAATTACATTTAAAAATGCACCACATGCATGTTTTAACTTGGGCCATGAAAAGGCAAAAAAATATAATTTAAACAATTTGAAAGACGATACCACAAAGAAATTGAAGCAAAACCTTTCATGATTAAACATGTCTCTACTTCCAATGTATCATGCACAAAGGTTTCCTTCTTCCTCTATTTTAAATTAAAAATTAGTGATACATGTGATGAATGTATCATTAAAATAAAAAAATTGATTCTTACACTTTATTTGTTTTTCATATACAATTTGGTTATCATTGGCCTTTGGTAAATACTATAACTCCATACCAAGAAGCTCTGAAAGTCGTGGCACCAAAGGAGTCAACCGAAATTTATAAATCACACCTTTGGGTTGACCCTACACATGAAGGAGGAGGAGGAAGACTCAAATTGGTGAAAAAGCAAAATCCAAACTCCAACAATGAAACAACAAAAAATCTCAGACGAAGAAGATCAAAGTCACACAACACCTAATTATTGCCTTCAGCAAGAGACCATGAAAATTGACCAAAGTTTGAAAGGACTTTATAGGTACCAAATGACTAGAGAATATGACCTTGGCTCCCTTTTCCATGAGATACATGATGGTGGGCACAGTAGCTCAAATTTGAATATCATCAGTGATTACACATTTGTTGTCCAATGGCACATTGAAATCAACTCGCACCAACACATGCTTACCTTTCAACTCCGCCTCATCCAAATCCTAAATATTTTTCTTTTTCATCTTCTTCTTCTCCATGCACACCACGCCACAACTATGACCAAAATGTCCACGTTGAAATGTTGCTATAGCCAAGAAAAATTCTTTTTATTGATGCTGCTGCATAATGCAACAACAACAATTTCCACTCCCCATTCTCAAAACCTTGGTATAGTTTGTCAACATGGGTGAATGAACAAGAAAAAAATCAAAATGTCCAAATGAAAATGATAATGACACTAACGCCAATGAAACTTTCACAATTGATAGAAATCCATCAAATCAACAATATATAATACACAATTTTAGGGTCGTTTACCAACAAAGACCTATTCACTATAATATTTTATGCCTATATGAATTTTCTAGTAAGATAAATAAAATCAATGACATTTGTTGTCATTCATTCAATAATTAACACTTTCAATGTAACACACACATCTTTTATGAATTCAAAATACCAAAAATTTTAGTTTTACAAAGTTACACAATACTTTCATAAGAAAATGACCCAAAATATTATGCCCGAACAATTTGCATTTTATTTACATCATGGCGTACAATTTCTAACATCAAATTAGATCTCACTGTGTTTTGGGAAATGACATTAAATAATGTGTACCCAACATTTATTAATTTACAAAAAATAAATTTAAAAATTATTATCTTACACAAATGTAAAAAATCTAGAGATGGAAATAGATTATTGAGAATAAAATCAACATAACTAGAACTTGATAAAAAAAACCATAGAAGGAAAATTAATAATGAATCCAATTTATGAAGATGATATTGAAAATGAACTCCAACGAAACATCCATGACATAAAAAAAAAAACATCAATATACAAATAAAACTCAATCTTTGTTGCAACCTTGGCCTTGAGCTCACAACCATAGCAAGGGCTTGCAAAGGTGCAGGCCAAGAGTGAGCTTGGGAATCACATTTTATGTTTCTGGGAATGTAAGAGAGTGTGAGGGAATGAACCCCTACACCCCCAAATGAGCTCCCACTTTGAGAGTTGCAGTCCCAATGGACCCTCGAGTCTTCAAATGGCAATTACAAGGATCAAAACTCATTGGATTGAAACGTTCCTTATATCATTGAAAAGCTCTTGGAATTTAGATGTTTAAAATGGGCTCGTATGACTCATTTAAGTACTTAAAACATAAGTTATGATCAAAAGAAAAGTCGGGAGTCAAATTGCCAATTTGATTTCCAACCATTAAAAATCAAGAATCGCCCCGATTTCCTTATGTACAAGTAACATGCCACATACCGTTGAAAAGATCTCGATGAAGATTATAACTTTGTTTCAAACCTCAATTCAATTAGAGGTCTTCACACAAAATTACAGGGCTCCAAATTCATGGGAATCCCAACTTTGGGAATTTCGAGACTCCCACTTGGGAGTCCCGAGACAAAATGACATTTGGGTGCCAAGGCTGGAAAAAACCCGATTTTTTTCCATTAGAAAATCGGGTTTTTGGTTCTAATGAATAAAACCCAATTTTCGCTCTATAAAACCTGGTTTTATTTTGGAGTTGGTCAAGCCCCGCTGCCACTGCGATAAAGGCAAAATTGAATGCCAAACCCTAGTTGTTAATATAAGTGCAATAAATAAATCGATTAAAACCCGATTATGACAATATCTTGGGACTCAGGTTTTGTTTAAAAACTGAATAAAACCCGATTGAGTAAAACCCGATATTACTAGCCTTGTTGGGTGTTAGCCCCATGGCCATGCACAGAGAATAATATAAGGGGGAAGGTGGTGGTTTTTTTAAAGTTCGAGCCATGGTGAGTTCGTGTTTGCATGTGATTCATCCGTGCATCAAAAGTGCTCCAACTATGCACTAACCAACTTATTGTTTGGTTTATGCAAGTCCATGTGAATAATTGAATTACTTGTCATTTTTTTTTAGTCCCCATCCTAGAACTCTAGCATGCCCCTTTACCCCCAAAGTGTTACGAGTTAAAGAACATGTCCCAACTTTTTATCCTTCTGTTGTTTTCACATTTAGACTCGGAGTTGACTCTAACAAGAAGTTTAGGGGTGCGTTAATCTTGAACAAATAAAATTTAATATATATTATGTAACATAAGTATTAAAACTTGTGTAACTGAAATAATAAAACATTTGTAAAAAATGGAATAAATAAATAAAATGAAATATATAAATAATCACAACATGAATTTTGTTATCAAGCCTCATGTTTTGATCTAACAATGGAATCAAGATTTGAAACTTCCACTAATATTAAACCTTAATGAATCAATACCAAAAATTTCACATCCATATTCAAACATAACTTATACAAATGAAAATACAAAACTTGAGTTACACCACTTACCATTTAATGACATGCAATCATGTGATATTGAAATTGAAAATAAAAATGTAACCTTCACTGATGAAACAAATATTTATTCACCATTAGGCATTAAAAACATCATAAAAGAAAAATACAAATTAAATGATTTACAAGCCATTTCATTTGAAAATTTTATTACAAGTACAAGAAATAATCAATTATTACAATATGTAGGAAGAACTATAGTGCTAGTAAAACAAAGATAATTAAAGTATCGAGGATTTGTTTTTACACAAGAAAACAACAAAAACTTAAAGTTGAAGCATACATTACAAATGCGACCCTATTAATAAATGGAACAACAATATATTTTTTATTGGGATTTTTGATTGGTAATGACAAAACTATAAGCAAACATAATTCAATCATAGACATATGGCCAAATATCTAGTTATTTATTATCTAATGAAATATCCATGGTAGGTTGCACATTATTTGACACAATACATTTAAAACTATAAAAATTAAAATCTAAAATTTTACCATTTGGAGGAATCAACATAATGTTCATGGGAGATTTTTCACAATTCCCACCAATCAATGACACACTATTATATTCAATAAACATACAATTGATTTTTATATTCACAAAATTAACACAAAAAAATTATAGGCAAAAGCTTTTGGGAAAATTACATTCAACCAAATAATATTATCCTAATAAAGCAAATGAGATATAATTAAGACATTCAATATGCTACCCTTTAATAAAACCTTCAAACTAGACATATTCAAAAATCAAACTTGACTTATTAAAGACTCATTTTCTATTTAATTTAAATGTTAACTATTTTAATGATCCATGGAGGACAACAACCTTCATAGTTCCTCACAACAAATTATGAAATATGATAAACCATTACATGATAGATATCCATTCAAAAACATCAAAACAAAAATGTTACATTATTGTCATAACTAACACATACAAGAAAGGTCCAATACGTAATGATATCAAATACATTATAAGACAAACAATGTCCACAAGTAAAACTCAATGCTTAGCACCTTTCCTTAAAACCTATAAAGGAATGAAAGTCATTATAACGAAAAAAATTATATCCTAACTAAGAATTGTAAACAAAAGCATTGGATATGTTGAAATATATCCCTCATAAATTTTAAATGAATATAGTATGACGTTACAATGCATCCCCTTGTAAATGTTTTAGTCTATTTTAATGATTTCATAAATAATGTTTTTTTGCAAAACATAAAATTAAAAGGCCTTCCTGAAAATGTCATACCAATAATACCCATATCAAGGAATTTTCAACCTCACCATCACATATTAGAATCAAACACCTCCAAAACGTTGTCATACCCATATGCATGGCTTCATACATGACGGCCGGTTATGGGCATGCCACTCAAGCCTTTTAAGGTTAATGTACATTCTTAGGTTATTGTATGTTATTAGGTGTTTTAGGGTTATGGCTTGTTTAGGATTTCAACTTGTTGGCAACTATATAAAAAGCCAATCTTTACCTTTTTCTTGTTAATTTTTGTAGAATTCCTTTGTTAGGGAGAATTTCCTCCATAGTTAGATTGGATTTTTAGATGCTCATGGCGGCTATTACACAACCATCGTTTACATACATTACGTTTTTTTTTTCTTTGCAATTTAATTATAAAAAAACTACTTTCTATCACTGAATGTTGAAAACAACAGATTTTTCTTGGCTTTGAGTTCTTGGGTTTCCTTTGTTGTTGGTGTTGTAGCTACTTGCTGTTAGGTGAGTAGGTGCGAGAATTTGTAGAAGCTAGATTCTCACATTGTTACTCATGAAAGAGCTTGATCTGATGTTGCTATCGCAGCTAAGACGATGAAAAGGATGTCTTGATGGATGCAATGCTGAAGCCAGTTCCTCTTCCATTGTCTTTGGTCAATCGGGACGTTTTTTGAACTTTCAGATTTTTGCTATCAAATTAGTAGCTACTCCTTCTCGGTGGTTATGTTGTTTTAGCGTTTTTGACAATTTTTCAGCTCATGGATGTGTCACTATCTTTAGCCAGAGTCTCCTATGGTCACAGTCTTGGAAGCCTCTACTACTATTTTCTATGACTTCCTTGTAAAAAAAACTTTCTAACGGATGTCTTGGCAATAAATCTGGTGCAAATTTGTCCTCAAATTAGTCCCTTAAAGTAGCTTCACAACTTCGTCTTCTTGTCGGTTCTATTTTTGTTGTTTCGGCAATTGAGCTTCCAAGTTTCTAAGGTTCTTCGTCATTTTGTCAGAAGCATGTAGCACTTTTCAAAGGTTTGTGTTTTTTGTGGAGACAAGTTTTATCTTTGTTTGTTCTTGATTCACTCCCTGATTTGGATTTGTTGGAAAGCAAATCAGACATGGAATGACATAGCTTGAGCAAATTCCGTGTTCCATGGGGTTCCTTTTGTGCACAAAGGTTGCAGGAATTGTTACGCTTGTGTAAGAGCTCTATCGATTTGCGAAGTTTCAGAGACCAGAAAACTCTCTTCGCTGGAGTACCACAGCAAGTCCATTCAACACACGTGTTGTTGGATGCAAAGGCCTAGTGTTTTCGGGAGCCCGTGCATTGATTAGGGATGCATAAACATCCTTTCCTTCTTAGCTTTGTTGTTACTTATCCTCCTCATTACAGTGGACTAGAGAGATTTTGGTTCAAAAGCTTTTCGGGCTATGGCTATAACAATAATAGACACATCATATTGGGATGATGGTATGATGATGTTGTTGGCACCGCAACAACAGAGCCATTGCTCGGAAGTAAAAGAAGAACTAGAAGAAGAAGCCTGAGGATTGTTTTGTACAAAAAAAAAACCATTTAGCGACTCTCTCTTTTTCTCTCTCTCTCACACACACAGAGACACAGGAGGAGGCGGATGAAGCCTTGCAAACTTTCGAAACTACGAGAGCCAAGTGTAGCACTGTGTCCGCCATTGTTATGGATCTCACGGGCGTTCTGCAATGTCATGGCGTCTAACATCTATCTATCCACGTCCATCGACGTTCATCCACAGACTTCCATCCATCAACGTTTGTCCATCGATGTCCGTCCGTCGCTGTTCATCCTTATCGATGCGTCATATTCTTCAAATTATATGTACTATGTACATACGTATCAAATATCGTATTCTTCAAATCATATCTAGTGCTCTATATTTCTACAAAATTTTGGGGCATGGGACAACACCATGTCCACAGATGATGAGAGCATTATTACTCAACTAAAGCCAAAGTATCAATTACGAAGTAACACACAATCATTTGAAATGATTTCTTTGAACTCATAATCTTCACGATGGTACCATCAAGCGTCTACAACACCACCATCATCTAGTACAACTCCTACCAGGAATTCAGGTTCAAGTTACACTACATCAACTATACATCAAAGTCCATTTGGAGGGGTTAATAAATGGGGTACGCTTGTTACCACACTTGCTTTCACACCATCACCATATATTCTGATGCAAGCCATTACCTCTACACCCATATACACCATGGAGGTTAACAATTTCTCTAAGAAAATTGAAAAATTTAACGAAAGGCCAAGTACCATTTCATTGAGGGAGTTCAAGGCAACTTTTCCAACTATGGTTTGTGAATTGGAACTCAAGTATGGTGCTAATTACACCAAGGCGTTCGCATTCAAATAACTAGCTCAATTATATGTGCACTATGAGGCATTAGATGTCAACGACCAACATTTTTCGAAGATTTTAGGCATCACCCAGATCCCCAATCCAATTTATGCCACAACCATTGCCACCACCTCTTAAACTACACTACAAACGGCCATTGCACATCATGAGACTGTGCCCAATAATTCGGATCCAGTACCTATTTCAGTAAACCTTTCTCCTTAACAACCCATTGGTATTACCGCAAACATTCCTCCCACCATCGATGCACCAACTTTTACTAATCCAGTGGGGGGAATTTTTTCAAGTTCTTGAGCTGGAATTTTTGATGAAAAGTTTTGAAAAAATTTTGTAGTTCACCACCTTTTTTTGACGAAATGATGAAACCTTCAAGATGTTGTATAGGAGGCTTCTCAAGCTTAAAAAAGATACTCATAACATCACAGACCTGGAAGCTGCCCATTGGTATCTTCGTTCGTTGGAAGGTACTTCGACACTCCATGCGCAGGTTTTGCAAAATTTGGAGACTCGAACACTTTACTAGATGTGTTTGTTAGATGTGTACAACATTTTCAAAAAACTGGAACTAGCTCATGCACACTATGAGGCCAGTACTATGAGGCCTCCATCACGTTCAAAGCCTCAGCCTCCACCAGTTATGCCAACCAGATCATCACATTTTTTTTCAAGGGCTAAAGCAGTGCACTCGGTTACACCCATCCTACCTTCTTGCAACTACTGTGGCAATCCTGCCCACAAAGCTAGTGAGTGCAACATTCCTTCCGAGGATTTCTTTTGTGATTATTATGGGAAAGAGGGACATTAAAAAGTTGTTTATTTTGCCAAGTTTTCGGAACAAAAGCAACTTCGATTACCATGGCAAAATCTACTAGCATCTTCCATTGCCCCTCAGCCAAAAACCAAAGCACCTTAGCCTTCCACTCAAGCTTTCCCCACCAAGGGTAATTTTAGTAAAAGTGCTAAAAAGAAAGAGCACAATGTTGATAAGAGGGAGGTGTTTCAAGCCCATACTACTCAAGTTCAAACTTTGCAAAATGAACTCGAATCATTGAAGGCCCAACTTGACGCACTCCCAAGCCCCTTAATGGATTCAAATGTGAGTCTAAATTAAAAATAACGGAAGAACAAGGAATCGGGGCATGCTAGAGCTCCATGATGGGACTAGGAAGAGTGACAAGCATCAACTATTCACACAAAACTAACACAAGGTGATTAGTGCATAGTTGGAGCACTTTTGGTGCTAAGACGAGCCATGGGCAACTTGGACTCACAAGACTCACCACGGCCTGGACTTGGGGGAAGCCACCACCTTCCCCCTTATAGTATACTATATGCCTCTTCACGGGGCCCACATCCAAATGGCTTTTTGTTTCAGGACTCCAAAGTGGGAGTCCCGAAATTGCCAAAATTGGGATTCTTGTAACTTCGGGGCCCCATAACTTTGTGTGCGCACCTTTAATTGAAATAAGGTCTAAAACAAAGTTGTAGCCCTTGTCAAAATATTTCCAATGGTATGTTGCATGCCACCTGCACACAAGGAATCGGATCGATTCCCGACTTTTAGTGGTCGAGAGTCAAACTACTAATTTGACTCCCGGCCCTTCTTTTGGCCATAACTTGTGTTTCAGATATCCAAATGGGTCATGCAAGCCCATTTTAAACATCTAAGTTTCAATAGATTTTCAATGGTATAAAAAAATCCTCGATCCATTGGGTTTTGACCCTTGCGATCACTTTTTAAACATTTCGGAGTCCACCGGGACTTTACCTCCCAAAATGGAAGCTCCTTTGGGAGTGTGAGGGTTCATTCTCTCACATTTTCTTTCACTATTAGGCTTCCTTCTTGGCCCACAACCTTGCAAGCCCTTACTTTAGCTGCGAACCCAAGGCTAGGGTTGCGACACAACTTGCTAATCTAAAAGGCAAGTCTTCCCAACCAGCTAGTCATGCCCAATCTGTATAGGGTTCAAGATCACGGGAGGGACCTCCTAGGTCATTCTATGGCCTTTCACATGACGCTATGGTTGGGGAGTATATTTTTTCCAGTGCACACAATTCTAGTCTCACACCAGAATTTGCTACTTCGTTTTGCCCTTCTTACTTCATGGCATAGGAAGCTAGTGTGGCACCCTGAGTTTCTGCCACCTAGGTAGGTAATTCAAACTAATGGACTCACATTGGGTTCAATTCCTATTACCAAGGCAAGAGGAGTTTGAATAGTCATGCCACAATATTTTTGTTTTCTTAACATGAAAGAAAAACGCACCTTACTAGCAAGGGGGGAGGAAACTACTACATCACAAGCTATTAGGGCATCAAATTCTTGTGTCCCAGGAGTACATGTACATTAGGACAACACACAATTTTCCACTAATCAGCTAATGGAATGCCAACTTCAAATGTGTGGAATGACATAAAAGCTTGTGAGTACACCATTGTTTAGTTTTCAAGATTTGAAGCTAAGCACTAGGGACATAATTGCAGTACTAAAGGATACCCTGAACACTACATTAGGTCCTCTACCAATCCCTGATCCACATGTTATAGGGGTCGCATCTAACACCTTGGAGAGACACTCGGTTGGCTCACGTGTTACAAATTGCATTCATGATCTGGTCACTAGTTTTAACATGGTTAAATTAGTGGGTTTTCCTACCTCTGATTCTACATTCACATATCAGAAGGGAGCTATGAACATCTCACTTATGGATTTGTTATTCAACAAAGGTGTTATGGATAGCCATTCTTTCCACAAAGTTTTTCATTCATTTCCAAAGGTGGTGCCTAATGAAAGAACTTCCATCGCCACCATACTTGCTAATTTTGACAATATTGAATTAGTAATCTAGGTGGGAGGACACACACCTAGAATGGTATTTCTTGATACAAATGCCCAACCAGTGAATCTTGGAGTTGTTAAGAAGATGGGCATGTTCGATTCCAAATTACGAAAATCTATGTGGCAAATTCGCACCGCTAGTGGGAGCATAGAAGAGGTATTTAGGGAAAGCTCAGATTTTATTGCACTTAACTTCAATGAAGGTACAAATAAGGAGCTTTGCCTATAGGTCAAATGTTAATCACCAATGTCACCAGTTATGATGTGTTCATTGGGCAAGAGGCCCTGTTTTCCACCATGTTTCACAATTGACCAAAGACTTGTGGGTTGCTTTGAACTTTTGTAAAACTTTTGGTCCATGTTGAATGTTAATAAGAACCACCCTCAAGCTTTTAGTTTTGAGAACATGGAAAGCCATGGTGAACCAATTAAACCCATATTTCGTCAACTAATCACCTGGACACCGCCTAAGGAAGGGATTACATTATTAGAGTTTTTTGGTGGTATTGGTATAGGTCTTGAAACCATACTACAGTCAAGGATGGTGGTTTAGAGGTATTTTTACATAGACATTGATCTTATTGCAAGGCAAATGGTGGCATCGAGAATGATGGAACTTATAGTCAAATTTCCACAATAATTTTCAACCACTGCATGGAAAGCTAGTTTCATTTTCTTGCCGTCTAACATACAACTAATTCAGAAGAAACATATGGAATTACTTGGCCCCATGGACCTCATCATTTCAGGTTGGGAGTGTTAAGGATTTTCAACGGCTGGATTTGGAGAAGGCTTGAGTGACACAAAATCTGGTTTCTTCACGGACATGGTATGATTAATCACTTGGGCTTAATCCATTTTTCCTACACTTGGTTATGTAGTTGAAAATGCCCCTTTTCAACTTGACTAAAGGAAGAAAGTTTAAGAGCACTACACATTAGTCAAGCATTACCTTGGAGAGCCACTCCTACTCAATGCAGCACAATGCGATTCTTATGCGCACCGATTACGCAATTAGTGGACTAACCTTGCACCACTCTCATTCTATAGTTAGCTCTGAGGTACATCATCAGAGACCCCAACCTGTAAGTTTCTCACATATTGGATGATCAGAGCTCCTACCAACCAATTACAAGGCAAAAGAAACCTCCTTGGTTTCTTGCAAACACAATAGGAAAACCAAGATGTGTTTGCCCACCTTTGTCTCCTTCCCAAGAGCACATGCCTTTCAAGGAGATGGACTAGGCTTGGTGTATGGTCATGCTTAAGCCACTTAGGATGAACCAAGCCTAGAAGAAAGAAAAAGGGCTATGGGGTTCCAAACTAGCACTACTAATCACACCAAGGTGACTAAATTGGAGCATACTAACACTCTACTTAAAAGAGACATGGACCTGAACTCCTTTACATGGTTGTTGGTAACCTATGTGTATTCTTTCAAATGTACACAACATCAACACTGATTCTATAAGCTTACAATTTTGGCGATGCGACCACATGGCACATCGACCAAGTACATTTGCCTATTTTCAACATTGTACACTTCATTCTTAGTGTTAGGGGGGAAAAGGTACCATGTAATTTGATTCAAGTTGTTTCTGATACACCTAGAGGTACATTAGCTTTTAGATAAACAATTACAACCTTTTACAAATCTATGTAGTTGGATAGTGGAAAACCCAATACACCAAGTTCTTCAAACACACTTTCCAACTCCATTCCATGTGTTTCCAACTACCCTTTCGTTATAGGGAACCAGCTCACCAAGAAAGAGAGACACCAGGTCACAGACTTGCTAATTAAGTATGAGAATGTGTTCGCATTCGCAATGAAAGACTTAGGTAGGTGTAAGACCATGTAGTTTTCTATAGACCTTACAAATGAGACATCCATCTATCGGAGGAAGCATAGGTTGGGCAAGCATGAGTGGGAACTGGTAGATGAAAGATGAAAAGAGCTCCATGAAATTGGTTTCATTCAGCCATCAAGTTTTGATTTCACAACCGTTATAGTAATGTCAATAAAGAAGGATTCAGTTGGATTAGGGACTGAGAAAAGGATGTGTGGGGATTATAGGCCTTTGAACTTGGTTACACCTTACGACAAATACCCCATGCCCATCCCTGAAGATCTGTTTGATAACATTGGAGATTCAAACGTATTCACAATTATGGATCCGAGGCAAGGCTTTAACTAGATTGTGCTCGCTACGAAGGATCGCAAGAAAACGACATTCCATGGAAGTAAAAAGTTATGGGAATGGCTTCTGATGTTTTTTAGATTGAAGAATGCACATGTATTTTTTTAGTGAGACATGGACCAGGTTTTTGAAGGGGCAAATTTTCTAAAATGCTACATAGATGACATCTTAGTGCATAGCAAGGGATTCCTATAGCACTTGGCTCATCTTGAGGAGTTATTCAAGAAGCTCCACGAAGTCAATATGAAAATCCATCCTAAAAAGTGTGAATTTATTATCACCTCAGTAGTCTACCTTGGACATAGAATTTTGCCAAATGGTATTATAGCTCATTGGGCCAAAGTAGTAACCATTTTAGAAATGCCCAATCCTACTGATGTTCACATTTTGAGGAGCTTCATCGGACTATGTAATTACTATAGGATTTATGTCCAAGACTTTAGTACTATTGCTCATCCTTTCTATGCATTGTTAAAAAAGGATGTTGCTTGGACATGGAGTGAAGAGGCTTAGGAAGCTTTTCAACACACTTAAGGAAAAGCTTTTAGAATTCCCCATTATGAAAAGACCTGATTTTAGCAAGGTCTTCATTCTACACATTTATTAGAGTGCTCTTGGTATTGGTGTTATTCTTAGCCAACTTGATGAGGAAGGCAAGGAATATGTTATGGCCTATGCATCCTGAAGCAACAAGGTTGAGAACAACTACTTTTTATACGAAGGGGAGTGTCTTGCTATTATATGGGCTATCGTACATTTCAGGCCCTATCTTTATGGCACCGAATTCACTTTGTATACCAACCATCAGCCTATCAAGTGGTTGATGACCAATGACAAGCTTATTGGTAAGTTAGCTCGTTGGGCGCTTATACTTCAAGAGTATGAGTTCAAGGTTATTCATCGACCTAGTATTACACATCAAAATGCGGATACCATGTCGCGAAAACCCCTGACTACCTCTAAAGATTTATTAGAAGCCACGCAAGACTTCAACTAGATTCCAACAGTACATGTATCTTATGCATATAGTTATCTTGCATTACTATAATGTAATTTGGTTGAACATCCCATTGTGGATATATGGGAGGATTTGGACATTCTGAGGTTTTTTCAGCATGGGGAATATTCTTCCCAAATTACTTCAAGTCATCGGGATCGCATACAACAACAATCTAAATGCTACTCATGGAGGGATAATCACCTTGTTTGATGCTTACCACAAAGTGACAAAATGGTTCTTTCACCACATGAACGGCTTGGTTTTATTTAGAAGGTACACTTGGAGCTTGGACACTTTGGAGTTAAGCATATTTATAGCCTTTTCGCTCTTCATTACCATTGGAAAGGTATGTATGCTCAAGTCCGAGATGTCATTACTAGGTGTGAATAATGTGATAGAGTGAAAATTTCCTTCTCCCCTCAACAACTCATGTTTTTTCCACTCCCTATTCAAGGCATGTTCTATCGTTGGTCATTTGATTTAATTAAAAAGTTACCACAAACCTCTAAGGGTAATGTCTACATCATGATTATGATTGAACATTTTTCAAAGTGGGTCGAACTTGTTGCGTTACCGAACAAGTCATCACATAGCACCAGCCAGGTTTTGTTACAATAGGTCCTAAGTAGGTTTGGGGTTTGTGTTGAGTGCCTTACTGATCAAGGATTAGAATTCAGAGGAGAATTCCAAAACCTACTTGACCATGCTTTCATTGACCATTGCCAAATTTCAAGGGATCATCCCCAAGCTGATGGCCTTGTAGAGAGGATGGTTCAAACATGCAAAAAGGGACTTCGGAAGATTTGCCTCACTAGGAACAAAGAGGATTGGGACTTGGCCCTACCTTACATCGCCATGGGCTACAGGATGTCCAAACACACCTCTTTGTTTCAATCCTCTTTTTACTTTCTATTTTTTGGGAGACATCCCATTCCACCTTCTTCCATTGTTGCTCAAATGGACCAGGTTGTGGATTTGGACTCCCTAGCCACTTGGGCTAGGGTCGTTGCAGAGAGGGTTACTCTATTCAAGAGGGTTATGCCCATGGCCATGGAGAACTTGTCATTGCACAACATCGAGACACCTTACGATATGCACACATACGAAGTGGCAGTTACAAACTTAAGGTGAAACAATTTGATGTTGGTGATTTTATGTATCTCCAGCGGCAACTTAATGATACTCTAAGCACTTCTTCTAGTCACATTATCTTGAGGATTAAGGCAATCAGGCCTTTAAGTGTGTTGGAGTTGCAAGGAGCCGACGGATGCACAATTTGAAATCATTTTAAAAATTGTGCACCTTACCATCTACCAAACTTAAATCCTACCATCATCACGTCGACTTGGATTCCTCCACTTGAATATCCATGTCAGGTATGTCAAAAGATAAACAATGCTAATCAGATGTTGTTTTGCGATAATTGTAATGGTGGATACCATCTATTCTGCCTCAAGGCGGAGCTCACTCAAGTTCTCGTCCACATTTGGTACTATTCATCATGTTCTCCTATAACGCCTTGATTTCTACTCAAACCATGCCACACTTTTCTTGACTCAGGTCTAAGGGAATACATGAGAATTTCATCTCAACCTCTTCTTGTGCATTATATATAAATGTGCATGCATTTCTTTTTGGTTGATTAGTTTCTACCTTTGATTGGTTTTAGTCATTTTGTTTAATAGAGTTTACTATGGATTTTCACCCTTATGACACCATACATCACGACGACGTTCATAATCAATAGATATCAATTGTTTCTTGCCCCAAATTTTTGTCTCACAAATTTTGAAGCACATAGACAAACATTTGACAATTTAATTATAAACCTTCGACAACCACTTCACAACATGCGTTTAAATATGCACAACATATATGTAACCTTATCATGTCTACAATCCATATATGGATTCATAATCTTATGGAATATTATTATCCAAGACATGCAATGCTAACTTTTAAAAAGGATCATTGGAAATGTTGGAACCTATTCCAAAGCATAATATAACCAAAAACATCCAAAATAATTATCCATTGAAATTGTATAAAAACAAAACAAACATTTAATTTTGATCGATGATTCAGATGATGACAATATTGAGAACAATGTCATCGATTATTGGCATCAAGAATTCCAATGAACTAAAAATGATGAAAACATTTTTCTCGATCCAAATGGATGGTTGAGTGACCAACATTTGTTGACCATAATGCAAATATTGTATGTTCAAGAATTACAATCATTAAAATATCAACAACACACATATGCAATCATAACAACTAGTATACATAGATACTTAACTAATTATTTTCAACATGCTTTCATAAATAATAATCATTGAATTTTAGTCCAAATACACGCATCCACACTAGACCTCCACTACACAATATATGATTCAAATAGACCAACAACAAAAAAATTACCAAACAACACCATCCAATTACTAATTAGCATCATAAATGTAAAACATTTAGTATATTCAATGCAAATATCATGCAACAACTAGACAATTCATCTTGCAAACTTTTCACAATAGCATATGTGGTTGATATAACATTTGGAATCAACCCAAAACAATGAATTTTACAATATGCCACAAATGCAATTGCATTTACATAACAACATAAACCGTAAAATATATTTCCATTCCCCAAATAGTCGCATAAAATGGTCGATTGTCATTGGTAATGCGCAACAATGCAAAGCTCAAGTTTTTAAGTTAGAGGAATTGAGACATGTAGGTAGCTATCAGGGGCCAAAGTCTTAGAGCATTATAGAAAATAAAAAAATAATAGGGCCATGTGCTCATCCATGGGTCTTTTTAATATGTTTGTGACATTTTATCCCTTTTTTTCAGAGTTGTATCAATTTCCTTCTTCTTTTTTCTCAAAATTTTAAATTGTAGGAGTCTATGCATGTAGATAGCTACTAGGAGCCAAAATTTCAAAGCATTCTAACATATATAGAAAAACTAAACAGCCATATGATCATATAAGGGTTTTCCAACGTGTTCCTTTCCTCTCATTATATCACCACCCCGCACCAACAAAAATAAATTAATAAATGGCCCTCCCCTTCTATTGTAGAAAATGGCCCCATAACATACCAAGAAATTTAAAGTTATAAAAAATTATAAAAATTATTTAAATATTTTTTAAAAAAACTATCAGTCTTCCCTTTACTCCCCTATAAAAAAAAGGATAACAACAAACAAATGTAATAAATACGATCTTTTATACTTGGGAATAAAGGGCCAAACTGTTTTTCCCTCTTGTTTACCCCAAGAGGATGAAAAAGAAAGTTTTTTTTTAAAAAAATTCTAGAAACACTTTGGATGGTCAAATTTGACCATCCATTATTCATTCATTTCAACTTTTTTTGGGGATAATTTTTTTCTCACATGACTCATATACATGCTATAATAAACTCACAAAAAATTCCCAGAAAATGGAGCAAGATGACATCTTGGTCTAAGTCTGCAAACACTTGCAATTTTGAAGGCTGTTCAAAACTCAAAACTTCAAAATTTCAATGGTGGCAATTTTTCATTTCTTATCCAAATGTTTTTTTTTTTTTTTTTTTTTTCTTAAAATTTCCCATTTTTTACTTTTTTTTTCTTTTTTTTCAATTTTTATTTTTCAAAAATTGTTCTTTTTTTTTAAATTTTGTAATTTTTTTTGGTATTTTTCTTTT
>Ga0116227_10002530_pt1 | contig 41329 bp, 37 predicted proteins | sample S1TSphgellanicum_FD_89693 | JGI IMG/M metagenome (GOLD analysis project Ga0116227, IMG submission 89693) | Host-associated microbial communities from peat moss isolated from Minnesota, USA - S1T2_Fb - Sphagnum magellanicum MG | ecosystem: Host-associated > Plants > Peat moss > Unclassified... | reverse complement strand
GCCCTTGATGCAAATGAAAGGAACCTCGCGTGTCAAAGCGTAAGGCATCGAAGTACAAGATTGACCGCCGCCTCGGTGAAAACATCTGGGGCCGTCCGAAAAGCTCGGTCAACCGCCGCAGCTATGGCCCCGGCCAGCACGGCCAGCGCCGTAAGAGCAAAGTGTCGGATTTCGGCATTCAGTTGCGCGCCAAGCAAAAGCTGAAGGGCTATTACGGCGACGTCACCGAAAAGCAGTTCAAGGCGACCTATCAGGAAGCGTCGCGGCTGAAGGGTGACACCGGCCAGAACCTGGTCGGCCTGCTCGAACAGCGTCTCGACATGGTGGTCTATCGCGCCAAGTTCGCGCCGACCATTTTTGCCGCGCGCCAGATCGTCAGCCACGGCCACATCCGCGTCAACGGCGTGCGCTGCAACATCGCCAGCCGTCGCGTCCGCCCCGGCGACGTGATCAGCCTGGGCAACAAGGCCAGGGAAATGGCGCTCGTCGCCGAAGCCCAGGCCCTGCCCGAGCGTGACATTCCCGACTATGTCGCGGCCGAAGCCGACAAGGCGACGTTCGTGCGCGTTCCGACGCTCGACGAAGTGCCCTATCCGGTAAAGATGGAACCGAACCTGGTCGTCGAATTCTATTCGCGCTGATCGGTTGGCTTCATCGCCAGAAAATTCGAAAGGGCGGGGTCTGACCCCGCCTTTTTTTGCCCGGCGCATTTTTACGCTCAGGACGCGAGCCATCCAGCGGCCTTGAGGTGAATAACCGCAGAGCGTGCAACCGGTGCGACCACGCCGTTCGAAAGATGCAGCCGCATGGCACGCGGCGAACCGTCGATGGCCACCACGGCATGGCGCGCGATCCACCACGATCGATGCGTGCGCAAACCTTCGACGTGTACCCGTTCGATCGCTTGCCCCAGCGGCATCAGGATCAGTTCCGAGCCGAGCGCAGTGTGAACCCGGACATAATGATCTTCCATCTGCAAGGCCAGCACATCGCCCGACAGCGGCTCCATCCCGCGCCGGACATTTCCCGCCAGGACAGCAGCATCGAGACCTGTCGGCGATCGGGACACGCGCACGAGCGCAACGCCGAGTGTTGCGGTAAGGCCGATCGCTGCGGTCTGTGCGAACCAGACAGGCCAGTCCGGACCTCTTCGCGCCAGCGCGGGCCATAGCCAAAAGGCGATGGTTCGCGTGACCAGCGCCTCTGGAACACTGGCAATCAGCGCCGCCCCAACCAATGCGAACCAGCGGGCAAGCGAGCGCGGCGGGGCGATCCATGCCGCCCCTTTCAACGCCGCGCCATACAGCACCGCGGCGATCAGCATGGTTGCGACCCAATAGCCGCAACGCCCGACCACACCGCCGTTCATATAACTTCCGAACGGCCCGAGAACGCCGAGCGCCACCCCCCCGAGAATCGCGAACGCACCCCAGCGCAACACTGGCGATGGCACCAGGGCAATCAGGCTGCGGGTGGTTTTACGTTCCGTCATGCCGCACTTCTAAACGAGCGGAAACCGGATGCGAAGCCCGCTTGCCCGACCGCGAACCCGTTCGCCCATTCGCGAAATCCCGCTTTCTTCGCGCCCCGACGATGGGTCATGCAACCCATGTCCACCATGCCGGAGATTATCATGCTGCGTCTTGCGCTTGCCACCGCGTCTGCCATCCTGTCCCTCGCCCTCGCGGTCAACGCCGGTGCCCGACCGCCGGCGGCCGGCTATGAACATCTGGTCACGCCAGAGGGCACCGAAATCGGTGTCTGGTATCCGGCGAGCGGCACGCCGACCCGTCAGCGGCTTGGCCTGTACCAACAGGACGTCGTTGCCGGCGGCAAAATCGACCAGGGCCGGCACCCGTTGATCGTGATTTCGCATGGCACCGGCGGTGATTTTGCCGGTCACGTCGATACGGCAGAGGCGCTCGCCCAAGCCGGCTTCATCGTCGCCGCGCTCACGCATCCCGGCGACAACTGGCGCGACAACAGTCGAGCGACACAGATCGAAGATCGGCCACGCGCGCTCGGCGCGCTGATATCGTTCATGACTGGTGCCTGGCGCGGCCATGACGCCATTGATGCACGCCGCATCGGGGCATTCGGTTTCTCCTCGGGCGGTTTCACCGTGCTCGCGGCGGCAGGGGGAAAGCCTGATCTTGCGCGGATAGCCAGCCATTGCAGCGCGCATCCGTCCGTGTTCGATTGCGAACTTGTTCGGTCGCATCCGCGCACCATGCCGGATGCCTGGGCTGATGGCGGCGATCAACGCATCAGGGCGATCGTCGTTGCCGCCCCGGCGCTCGGCTTTACATTTACAACCGCAGGTCTGGCGGCCGTGACAATCCCGGTTCAGCTTTGGCGTGCAGACGATGATCACGTCCTGCCGGCGCCGGATTATGCCGACGCGGTGCGTACCGCATTGCCGTCGCCGCCCGAATTCCATGCTGTGCCCAGGGCAGACCATTTTGATTTTCTGGCCCCCTGCGCCGCTCCGATCGTCGTGCCGGCGCTGTGCACGAGCGCCCCGCAATTCGACCGTGCCGCATTTCACGCGCTGTTCGACGCCGAAGTCGTACGATTTTTTCGGGAAAAACTCGGCTGACCGATCGCAGTCAGCGCATGCCGTAATCGCGCCTGAACTCGGCCGCAAACGCCGCAAACCGCCCCTCGGCAATGGCGGCGCGCATGCCCGCCATCAACTGCTGGTAAAACCACAAATTGTGTTCGGTCAGCAGCATGGCGCCCAGCATCTCGCCCGCGCGGTGCAAATGGTGCAGATAGGCGCGGCTGTAGCGGGTGCAGACCGGGCAAGGACAGCGCGGGTCGAGCGGGTCGCTGTCCTCGGCATGGCGGGCGTTGCGCAAGTTGACCGGGCCGGCCCAGGTAAAGCCCTGACCGTTGCGGCCCGAACGCGTCGGCAGCACGCAATCGAACATGTCGACCCCGCGTTCGACCGCGCCGACCAGATCGTCGGGCTTGCCCACACCCATCAGGTAACGCGGCGCGTTGTCGGGCAACTGGCCGGGGGCGAAATCGAGCGTGGCGAACATCGCCTCTTGCCCTTCGCCCACCGCCAGACCGCCGATGGCATAGCCGTCAAAGCCGATCGCGGTCAGCGCGCCGGCACTTTCGGCGCGCAACCGCTGGTCAAGGCCGCCCTGCTGAATGCCGAACAGTGCGGCCCGCTCGGCGTGTTCGCCGCCTGCGTCAAACGCGGCGCGGCTGCGCCGGGCCCAGCGCATCGACATTTCCATCGAGCGAGCGATGACATCGCGCGGCTGGTCGATTTTCGGGCATTCGTCGAACGCCATGACAATGTCGGACCCCAGCAGCCGCTGGATTTCCATCGAACGTTCGGGGCTGAGCGTATGGCGCGATCCGTCGAGATGGCTGGCAAAGGTCACGCCGTCCTCGGTAATCTTGCGCAAGGCGGCCAGGCTCATCACCTGATAGCCGCCGCTGTCGGTCAGGATGGGCCGATCCCAGCCGCCGAACCGGTGCAATCCACCCAGCCGCGCCATCCGTTCGGCACCGGGACGCAGCATCAGGTGATAGGTGTTGCCCAGGATAATGTCGGCTCCGCTGGCGCGCACATCCTCCATTTTCATCGCCTTGACCGTGGCTGCGGTGCCGACCGGCATGAATGCCGGCGTGCGGATGTCGCCGCGCTGCATCCGGATGACGCCGGTACGCGCCTTTCCCTCGGTGGCGTGGATCTGGAACGAAAAGCGAGTCATGGGCAATGTGCGTCTTTGTATGGTGCGGGATTGCGGCCTTTAGGCAGGATTGCCATGGGGCGCAAATGGCCTTCCTTGAACCTGTTGCCGTCAGCCCGATGCTGTTCGTTGTCCTGACCGGCGTGGCGGTGATGTCCGGCACGGTCGATGCCATTGCCGGGGGCGGCGGCCTGATCATGGTGCCGGCGTTGATTGCCACCGGCTTGCCACCGCATCTGGTGCTGGGGACCAACAAGCTGCAATCGATCCTGGGCACGTCAATGGCCACCTGGCGGTTTCGCCGCGCCGGCATGCTGTCGCTGCGCGCGGGGCTGCCGTTTGCCGCGCTCAGCCTGTCGGGCGCGGTGGCCGGGTCGATGCTGATCCGGCGGATCGACAACCATGTGCTGGGGCTGATCGTGCCGCTGCTGCTGATCGGCGTCGCGACGTACACGATGCTGTCGCGGCGGATGGGGGATTTGGACACGCCGGCACGCCTCGGGCCCGGTGGTTATGCCCCGGTATTGGGCGGGATCGGTTTTTACGACGGATTCTTCGGCCCCGGCGCGGGGCAGTTCTATGCCACCAGCCTGGTGTCGTTGCGCGGCATGGGGCTGACCCGGGCCATGGGGCTGACCAAGTTGCTGAACGTCGCCAGCAACTTTGGCAGCCTGATCGTGTTTGCGACCGGCGGCCAGGTGCTGTGGCTGCTCGGCCTGTCGATGGGGCTTGGCGCGATGACCGGGGCGGTCATTGGCAGCCGCCTCGCCACCCGCCACGGCGCGGCGGTGATCCGGCCGCTGCTGGTCACGGTCAGCCTGTTGCTGACAGCCAGGCTGATATGGAACTGGTTTGCGGGCTAGAGCGGCCTGCGATAAATCTGTAACACCGTGACGGAGCCGATTTTGGCCCAGTGCGAGGAGCGAGGGCGCAGGAATATCGGGAATATTTCCAGCCATCGCGACGCTGCAATGGGCCAAAATCGGCCCGCCCCGAAGGGGTTGCTCTGGAAAGCCCCGTGGCAGCGTTGCGTCGCTTGCAAGGGGCAACCAGCCCTCGCTGCGCGCCGCGCCTCCCCACGGGGCTTTCCAGAGCAATCACGGTGTTACAGATTTATCGCAGGCCGCTCTAGCTCATCGCCAGAACAAGATTGCGCACCTGCGGATAGATCTGGTTTTCCCATTTCGACCCGGAAAACACGCCATAGTGGCCGACACCGGGTTGCAGGTGGTGGCGTTTCAGATGCGGGCGCAGGCTGGTGCACAGCAAGTGCGCGGCCGCCGTCTGGCCCACCCCGCAGATATCGTCGCGTTCGCCTTCGACCGTCAGCAGCGCGGTCTGGCGGATCGCCCCGCAATCGACCGGTTTGCCGCGATGCACAAGTTCGCCACGCGCGAGCAGCGCGCGTTGAAACACCCGGTCGATGGTTTCCAGATAGAATTCGGCCGTCAGGTCCAGCACCGCAAAATATTCGCCATAGAAATCGCGGATCTTGGCGGCATCGTGGCTGCGTCCGTCGGCCAGTGCCTGATAGAAGCGGCGAAACTGTTCCATATGCCGCCCCATGTTCATCGACATGAACGCGGTCAATTGCAGGAAACCGGGGTAGACCCGGCGCCCGGCGCCGGCATAGCGTGCCGGCACGCGTGAAATCAGATTGCCCTCGAACCAGCCGAGCGAACGCTCCCCGGCCAGTTCATTGACCACCGTGGGCGCCTCGCGCACATCGATCGGCCCGCCCATCAGCGTCATCGTGCGCGGCTGACAAGGGTCACGCTCGCCCGCCATCACTGCCACCGCAGCCAGCGCCGGGACACACGGCTGGCAGACCGCCAACAGATGGCTGTGCGGCCCGAGATGGCGCAAAAAGGCCATGATATAGTCGGTATAGTCCTCGAACCCAAAGGCGCCGTCGGACAGCGGCACGCCGCGCGCGTCATGCCAGTCGGTGATATAGACATCGTGATCGCGCAGCAGCACTTCGACCGTGTTGCGCAGCAACGTCGCGTAATGGCCCGACAAGGGTGCGACCACCAGCATCGCCGGCTGCGGCGTATCAACCGAATCCTTGGCAAAATGCACCAGATTGGCAAACGGCAGCGACAACGCGAGTTCTTCACGCACCGGCACCATCTGGTTGCCCACCGGCACCACTTTGATCCCGAACGGCGGACGCGCGCTGATAACGCCGGCCAGCGCATAGCCCTCGGCCAGCGCGTGAAACCGCCGCACCCAGTCGTTTCGATCGGCATCCGGCCAGACGTTGTCGCGCAATTCCAGAACCTTGCGCGCGATACGGCGCGATGGCTCCATCAGATCGGAAAACGCCTGGAACGCTGCGTACACGCCGTTTCCTTTGCCCCAGCGAAGGTATCGCTGCCTTGAGTCGCTCGACTGTGATAATCATCCGGTTAATGCTGCATTGCATCAATGCGCTTGGCAAGCCCGCCCGGCCATGTTTACCTGCGGCGAGAGCAGCACAGGATGCGTCGAATGGCCGGCAAGAAAGAGGTGAGGATCGTCCGGTCACGCGCGATCCTGACGATATCGAGCAAGACCTATTCGGCCTGGTCCTTGCGCGGATGGCTGTTGTGCCAGTTGGCCGGGCTCGATGTCGAGGAACAACCGGTCGAACGCGGCGCGAGCGACCGCGCCGAACTGCTGTTGCTCAGCCCGTCGGTGCTGGTGCCCCGGTTGACTCACGAGGGGGCCAGCGTGTGGGATACGCTGGCCATCGCCGAATACCTCAACGAACTCTATCCGGCGGCCAGGATGCTGCCCGAAGACCGCATCGCACGCGCCCACTGCCGGTCGATCGCCGGTGAAATCCATTCCGGATTCACCAATTTGCGCTCTGCGCTGCCGATGAACCTGAAAGTCCGCCACACCAGCTTTCCGGTGTTTTCCGGCGCGCGTCCCGATATCGAACGGATCGAAACGATCTGGCAGGAATGCCTGGGCAAATACGGCGGTCCGTATTTGTTCGGCGAGCGGCCGACGATTGCCGACGCGATGTATGCCCCCGTCACCACCCGGTTCCGCACTTACGCGGTCAAGCTCAGTGCACCGAGCGAAGCCTATTGCGACACGATCGCCGCGTGGGAGCCGATGCGGACGTGGCAGGCCGGAGCCAATGCCGAAGCCGACGATTTCGAAGAACTGGATGTCGAATTTTAGGGGATCAGCAGACTGGCATCGCCATAGCTGTAAAACCGGTATTGCGCGGCAATGGCATGGGCATAGGCCGCCTGCATGCGGTCCAGCCCCATCAGCGCCGACACCAGCATGAACAACGTCGATCGCGGCAGGTGGAAATTGGTCATCAGGCCATCGATTGCGCGGAAGGTATAGCCCGGCGTGATGAAGATCGATGTGTCGCCCGCAAACGGCCGGATCACGCGATCATCACCCGTCGCGCTTTCCAGCAGGCGCAGGCTGGTGGTGCCGACCGCGATGATCCGGCCGCCTTTTGCGCGCGCGGCATTCAGGTGATCGGCCGTTTCGGCCTCGATCCGGCCCCATTCGGCATGCATCGCGTGGTCGGTGGTGTCATCCGCCTTGACCGGCAGGAACGTGCCCGCGCCGACATGCAGCGTCAGTGTTTCGTGCCCGATCCCCGCCTCCGCCAGCGCATCGAGCAGGCCGGGGGTAAAATGGAGCGCAGCGGTCGGCGCCGCCACCGCGCCGTCACGGGCCGCAAACATCGTCTGATAATCGGCGCGGTCGGCGTCATCGGTCGGCCGCTTGCCGGCGATATAGGGCGGCAAAGGCATCCGCCCGGCGCGGGTCAGCAGCACTTCGACCGGGTCGTCGCCGGCAAACGCCAGCGTCCAACTGCCATCGTCATGACGGGTTTGCGCGATTGCTGTCACGTCCGCGCCAAAATCGATCACGTCGCCGGTACGCAACCGCTTGGCATTGCGCACAAACGCCTGCCAGCGACGCAGATCGATCCGCTTGTGCAGCGTTGCGCCGACTTTTGCCTCGCCGCGCCGGCCTTCGAGTTGGGCGGGAATGACACGGGTGTCGTTGAACACCAGCACATCGTTCGGGCGCAACAGGCCAGGCAGGTCACGCACGCCCAGATCGCCGAAATCGCCCGTGCCCGGCACATACAGCAAGCGCGCAGCATCGCGCGGCCGCGCCGGGCGCAATGCGATCAGGTCGGTCGGCAAATCGAAATCGAACAGATCAACCCGCATGGGTTATCATCCCAACGTGCATTGCGCAGAACCTATAAGCCCCTCCCACCGAAGGAGCAGGGAGGCGAGTCGCTATCAATGCGCTGCGGAATGGTTCAGCATGTCGGCGGTGATGGCGGTCGCTGCCGGAACTTCGGGCGTCAGCGAGGGCGCCGGTTTGTGATCGGCCCCGATCGAGGCCTGCAGGATCCTGGTCGGATGTGCGGGCGGTTCGCCGCGTACGACGCGGTCGACGACGTCCATGCCGGAAATCACCCGGCCGAAATTGGTGTATTTGCGATCGAGCGCCGAACGCGGATAGAACACGATGAAGAACTGGCTGTTGGCCGAATTGGGCTCATCGGTGCGCGCCATCGACACGGTGCCGCGGCCATGCGGCACGTCGTTGAATTCCGCATCAAGGTCTGGCAGCTTTGACCCGCCCTGCCCGGTTCCGGTCGGATCGCCGGTCTGCGCCATGAACCCGTCGATCACCCGGTGGAAGATGACGCCATTGTAAAAACCCTGGCGCGTCAGCGTCTTGATCCGTTCAACGTGGTGCGGCGCCCATTGCGGCATCAGCCGGATCGCAACGCGTCCGCCGTTCGACAGATAAAGCACCAGCACGTTTTCGGGATCGTGGTTTTCATCCGGATCGATCGCATAGTTGATCGCGTTGGACGACAACACGCGGTCGATCTTGAACGGTTTGATGTCCGCTTTCGGGTCTTTCTGCTGGGCAAACGCCGGCGTGGCAACGATCGCTGCGCCAAGCGCAAGAGAGGCGAGCAGGCGAAAACGCATCAAGGGTAATCCTGTCAAAAAACTGCCCCTGCCGATAGGCGAGCGGCGCTTAGCCTGCAATGAACAATTCCCTTTCAAAATCGGCGCGAGCGCGAATTTTGCCGCCCGCGCCTCAATAATCCCCCAGCCGCCCTTGCGCAGCGACCCGGGCGACGACATCCTCGCGCACCGCAGGCGATACGAAATGGGTGATATCGCCGCCAAACAGCGCGATTTCCTTGACCAGCTTTGACGCGATCGGCTGAAGGCTGACATCGGCCATCAGGAACACCGTCTCGATCCGGTTGTTCAGTTGCTGGTTCATCCCCGCCATCTGGTATTCGTATTCGAAATCGGCGACCGCGCGCAGACCACGCACAATCATGCTGGCCCCCTGACGCTCGGCAAATTTCATCAGCAGCGCGTTGAACCCGGTCACCTCGACATTGCCGATCCCCTGCTCTGCGACTTCGCGCTGGACCATGGCGATCCGCTCATCGGGCGTAAACATGGGATTTTTCGACATATTGGTGGTGACACCGATAATCAGCCGGTCCACCAGCTTGGCACCGCGGCGAATGATGTCGAGATGCCCGCGCGTGATCGGGTCGAACGTACCCGGATAGACCCCGATCCGTTCCTTATGTCCTGCCACGTGAAATCCTCTCCATTTCGGTGACGGTTTGCAACACTCAAAGCGTCAGCGATCGCGCTCCACGATAAAGCGCGCAATCGCTCGCAACAATTCCGCCTCTTCGCCGTGCGAGGCCAGATACTGGATCGCCTGGTTGCTCAGGTGGTGCGCCTGCGCGCGGGCGCGGTCGACGCCCAATAGCGAAACGAACGTCTGCTTGCCGGCATCGGCATCCTTGCGCAACGCCTTGCCGGCGGCGCCCTCGTCACCTTCGGCATCGAGCAGATCATCGACGATCTGAAAAGCGAGGCCGATATCGCGCGCATAGCCGCGCAGATGGGCGCGCCCTTCGACCGGAATCTTGCCGAGGATCGCCCCCATTTCAACCGCCGCGCCCAGCAGCGCGCCGGTCTTGAGTTGTTGCAGACGGGTCACCGTCGACAGATCGAACGCGGTGTTTTCGGCAACGATGTCCATCATCTGGCCGCCGGCCATGCCCACCGCCCCGCTGGCGAGCGCCAGCGTGCGCACCAGTTCGATGCGGGTAAACGGGTCGCCGATCAGATCGGGATCGGACAGGATCTCGAAGGCCAGCGCCAGCAGGGAATCGCCCGCCAGCACCGCCGTTGCCTCATCAAACGCCAGATGGACCGTCGGCTTGCCATGGCGCAGCGCGTCATCATCCATGCACGGCAGATCGTCGTGGATCAGCGAATAGACGTGAATCGCCTCGATCGCGCTGCCCACCCGCACCGCGACGTTGCGATCGACCGCGAACATGCTGGCGACCGCCGTGACCAGCAACGGGCGCAGGCGCTTGCCCCCGCCGATCGCGGCATAGCGCATCGCATCGAACAGCCGGTCGCGCGGATCGCCCGGTATCGGCAGCACCGTGTCGAAACAGGCATCGACTTCCTGGCCGATCCGGACCAGCGCATCGCGCAGCAGCGTTTCGGGCTGATCTACAATCGCCATTGTCATCAGACCGCTTCGTCAAACGGCCGCGTCGCCGCAGCGACACCATCGCGGTCGGCCACGACCGCCTCGATCCGCGCCTGCGCCGCGTCGAGCCGCGCCTGGCAATGTGCGCGCAACGCATCGCCACGGGCATAAAGCGCAATCGATTCGTCAAGCGGCGCCTCGCCGCTTTCCAGCCGCCGAACGACATCCTCAAGGGCTTTTAGCGCATCTTCGAACGAGAGCGCGGCGATATCAGGCTGGCTTGTCATCAAGGGGACAATTGACGCCCCGCGTGGGGTCGGTCAAGCCCACCGCAGCGCAGAATTGCACGAGACTGGCAACGCACGGAGTTGTGACAATGAAATGGCTGATCGGATATGGTGTCGCTACACTGGTGTTTGGCGCGCTTGATGCGTGCTGGCTCGGTTTTGCGGGATCACGGATCTATCGCCCGGCGCTGGGCGATCTGCTTGCGGCCGATTTTCGGGGCGGCCCGGCGGCACTGTTCTATCTGTTCTATCTCGGCGGAATGACCTGGTTTGCGATCCGGCCGGGCGTGGCCGAGGGCTTGGGCAGCGCCGCATTCAACGCCGCGCTGCTTGGCGCGTTGTGTTATGCGACGTACGACCTGACCAACCAGGCGACGCTGGTGCGCTGGCCGTCATGGCTGACCGTAACCGATATTGCCTGGGGCAGCTTTGCCACGGCGGTCGCTGCGGTGGTGGCAACGGCGGCGGTGCGCAAATTCGGCGGAGCATAAAAAACCGGGTGCGGCTTTGCCGCCCGACGTGCTTTTTTTCGAATGCATCGCTTTTTTTGCAAAAAACCGGTTCCCACTTTTTTGCGCGATGCATTAGAGGCCGCGCATGTCCGAACAGATCACCGCCGACACCGTCGTAGCCCACGGCTTTACCGAAGACGAATACGCCCGCGTGCTGCACGCGCTGGGGCGAGAACCGAATCTGGTCGAGCTCGGCATATTCTCGGTGATGTGGTCCGAACACTGTTCGTACAAATCCAGCCGCCTGCATCTGAAAAAGCTGCCGACGACTGCGCCCTGGGTGATCTGCGGCCCCGGCGAAAACGCCGGGGTGATCGACATCGGCGATGGCCAGGCGGCGATCTTCAAGATGGAAAGCCACAACCACCCCAGCTATATCGAGCCCTATCAGGGTGCGGCAACCGGGGTCGGCGGCATCTTGCGCGATGTGTTCACGATGGGCGCGCGGCCGGTAGCCAATCTCAACGCCTTGCGCTTTGGCCGCCCCGATCACCCGAAGATGAAGCATCTGGTGCAAGGCGTGGTCGCGGGGATCGGCGGCTATGGCAATTGCGTCGGCGTGCCGACCGTCGGCGGCGAGACCAATTTCCACAAGGCCTATGACGGCAACATTCTGGTCAACGCGATGACCGTGGGTGTCGCCGACACCGACAAGATCTTTTATTCGGCCGCCACCGGGCTTGGCAATTCGATCGTCTATGTCGGGTCAAAGACCGGGCGCGACGGCATTCACGGCGCAACCATGGCCAGCGCCGATTTCGACGACAAGAGCGACGAAAAGCGCCCGACCGTGCAAGTCGGCGATCCGTTCACCGAAAAGCTGTTGATCGAGGCGTGCCTGGAACTGATGGCGACCGACGCGATCGTCGCGATCCAGGACATGGGCGCGGCGGGCCTCACCAGCAGTTCGGTCGAAATGGCCAGCAAGGGCGGCGCCGGCCTTCGGCTCGACATGAACAAGGTGCCGTGCCGCGAAGACGGCATGACGCCCTATGAAATGATGCTGTCGGAAAGCCAGGAGCGCATGCTCATGGTGCTGAAGCCCGGCAAGGAGGCGATGGCAGAGGCGATCTTCCGCAAGTGGGAACTGGATTTCGCGGTCATCGGTGAAGTGACCGACACCGGTCATATGGTGCTGGAATGGAACGGCGAAGTGGTGTGCGATATTCCGCTCGACCCGCTCGCCGACGAAGCGCCGCTGTATGATCGGCCGCACTTGTCGCTCGATGCCTACAAGACCTGGGCGGCGGTGCCCGCGCTGGGCGATGTGCCCGCCAGTGCCGATCTGGGTGCGGATCTGCTGACGCTGATCGGATGCCCCGATCTGGCCAGCCGTCGCTGGATCTGGGAACAGTATGACAGCCAGGTCGGCGCCGACACCTTGCAGAAATCGGGCGGCGATGCCGCCGTGGTGCGCGTCCACGGCAGCGAAAAGGCACTGGCGATCAGCACCGACTGCACCCCGCGCTATTGCTATGCCGACCCCTATGAAGGCGGCAAGCAGGCGGTCGCGGAAACCTGGCGCAACATCTGCGCGGTCGGCGCAACGCCGCTGGCGATCACCAATTGCCTCAACTTTGCCAATCCGCAGCGCCCCGAAATCATGGCCCAGATTGTCGAGGCGCTGAACGGGATGGGCGATGCCTGCCGCGCGCTCGACTATCCGATCGTGTCGGGCAACGTGTCGCTGTACAACGAATCAAAGGCCACCGGCGGTGGCAGCGCGATCCTGCCGACCCCGGCAATCGGCGGCGTCGGGCTGATGCTCGACCACGCAACGATGGCGACGATCCGCTTCAAGGCTGCGGATCAGGCAATCTGGCTGATCGGCGGCCCGGCGAGCGGAGGCCATCTCGGCCAGTCGCTCTATCTGCGCGAAATCTGCGGCGCCGAAGCCGGCGCGCCGCCGCCGGTCGACCTGGCTATCGAACGCCGCAACGGTGAATTCGTGCGCGAACTGATCGCCGATGGCCGGGTCAGCGCTGTCCACGACGTGTCCGACGGCGGCCTGCTGGTCGCGCTGGCGGAAATGGCGATGGCGAGCGGCATCGGCTGCACGGTCGACGCGGTTCTCGACGCGGCGAGCGCGTTTGGCGAAGACCAGAGCCGCTATCTCGTCACCACCGCCGCCGACGCCGACTTGTCCGCGCCCGGTGTCACGGTACGCCGCATCGGCACGACCGGTGGCAGCGCCGTCAAAGCCCCGGGCTTTGCCGTGGAAATCGCCGCACTGAAAGACCGCAGCGAGGCGTTTTTCCGCGACTGGATGGAAAGCTGATCCTCGCTATTGCGCAAAGGCGGGCTTTTTGCGCCGCACCAGGGTTTGCGCGTTGGTGTATTCCAGCAGGCCTTCCAGCCCGCCTTCGACCCCCACGCCCGACTGCTTGATCCCGCCGAAGGCGGCCAGCGGCGACAGGTGCTGCGTCTCGTTGACCCAGACCGTGCCCGACTGGATCTTTTGCGCGAGGTCCCAGGCTTTTTCCTCGTCCTTTGACCAGACCGATCCGCCCAGGCCGTAATCGGTGGCGTTGGTGCGCGCGATCACGTCGTCAAGATCGTCAAACCTGATCAGCGGCAGCACCGGGCCAAACTGTTCCTCCTGCACGATGCGGCTGTCTTCGGGCGGGTTGTCGAGAATGGTGATCGGCACGAAATAGCCCGGCACCTCGGCCTTTTCGCCGCCAAGCAGGAACGTGTAGCCTTTGTCGCGGGCATCCTCGATCAGGCCGAGCACGCGTTCGTATTGCGGCCGGTTGTTGATCGGGCCGATCTGCGTGCCCTGTTCGGCGCCATCGCCGACTTTGACGGTTTTCGCATAGGCAACGATCGCATCGCGCATCGGCTCATAGATATCCTTGTGGATATACATGCGCTTGGTCGCGATGCAGATCTGGCCATTGTTGCTGAACGCGGCCCAGAACAGCGTTTCGGCGATCTTTTCGACATCGACGTCGGGCAGCACGATCGCCGCGTCGTTGCCGCCCAGTTCCAGTGTCACGCGCTTCAAGGTCGGCGCCGCCGAGGCCATCACGCGGCGCCCTGTCGCGGTCGATCCGGTAAAGCTGATTTTGTCGAACCCCGGATGGCTGGTCATCCATGGGCCCAGCGCATCGCCGCCGCTGATCACGTTGAGCACGCCGGGCGGAAGAATATCCCTGGCCAGTTCGCCGAATTTGAGCGTCGTCAGCGGGGTGAACGGCGACGGTTTCAACACCATCGTGTTGCCCGCCAGCAGCGCCGGGGCAACCTTGAACATCGCCAGCAACAGCGGGAAATTCCACGGTGCGATGGCCCCCACCACGCCCAGCGGAATGTGACGGGTCATGCTGATGCGGTCGTCGGAATCCTCGTTGACCGTTTCCGGCAAGTCGAGCGCGGTGTTGGCCTGCAACCAATAGCCCGCGCCCATCACTTCGCTGCCGGCCTCGTGATGCGGCTTGCCCTGTTCAAGCGTCAGCAGGCGTTTGAATTCTTCGGCATTGGCCCAGATTGCGTTGGCCAGTGCCGACAAAGCCGCCTTGCGATCGGCAATCGGTGTCGCGGCCCATGCCGGAAACGCGGCGCGCGCAGCAGACACCGCGCGGTCGAGATCGTCGGGGGTCGCATCCGGGGCTTGCGCAATCACCTCTTCGGTCGCCGGGTTGATCACGTCAAAGCCGGCCGAACCCGCCTGAAGCGCGCCGCCGATCAGCATGCGATAGGTGTTGTCAAAGGTCATCGCTGTCTCCCGCACTTTTCCGATCCACAGCTTAATCCTTCCACCGCGCGAGTCCAGAGCATTTAATCGAACGATTAACGCAAGCGGCTGACCGGATAGCCCTCCATGCGCTTGATCCGCCGCAGCGAAAACGAGGATCGCATGGCCGAAACCCCCGGCAGTCGCGCCAGGCAATCGCGGTGGATCGCGTCGTAATCGGCCAGGTCGGCCGCCGCCACGCGCAGCAGATAATCGGCGCTGCCGCTCATCAGGTGGCATTCGAGAATGTCGTCGAAATCACCGACTGCGCGCTCGAACCGGTCCATCGCCTCGCGGCTCTGGCTGGTCAGGGTAATTTCAACGAACACTTCGACCGTCAGGCCAAGCCGCCGCGAATCGACGCGCGCGGCGTATCCCGCGATCAGCCCCTGCTCCTCCAGCGCCTTGATCCGTCGGTGACAGGCCGACGGTGACAACGAGACCAGCTCGGCAAGGTCCGCCACCGAACGCGACGAATCGCGCTGGAGCGCTTCAAGCAAATTGCGATCGGTCCGATCCATGCAATATTTTCCCGGTTTTATTGTCAGAATCAGGATATCATTCGAGACAACCCGGCAACAAGGGTGGAATCGGGGAACTTTTTTCGGGCGCTGCGGACTATCCTGCGCTCATCAGTTCGACAGGAGAGCGACCCATGCGCATCGGCACCGTCACCGAAATCAAGAACCACGAATACCGCGTCGGCCTGACCCCGGAATCGGCCCGCGAATTGGTCGCGCATGGCCATGACGTGTGGGTCCAGACCGGTGCCGGGCTTGGCATCGGTGCCAGCGATGCGGCCTATGAAGCGGCCGGTGCAGTGATCAAGCCCGATGCCGCGACGATTTTCGCCGGCGCCGAACTGATCGTCAAAGTCAAGGAACCACAGGCGGTCGAGCGCGCGCAACTGCGTCAGGGCCAGGTGCTGTACACCTATCTGCATCTGGCGCCCGATCCGGAACAGACCGCCGACCTCGTCAAATCGGGCGTGACGGCGATTGCCTATGAAACTGTGACCGGCCCCGGCCGCAGCCTGCCGCTGCTAAAGCCGATGAGCCAGGTTGCCGGACGCATGGCGATCCAGGCCGGCGCCACCGCGCTGGAAAAGGCGCATGGCGGGCGCGGCGTGCTGCTGGGCGGGGTGCCGGGCGTGGCACCGGGCAAAGTCGTCGTCATCGGCGGCGGCGTTGTCGGCTTCAATGCGGCACAGATGGCGGTCGGCCTGGGCGCCGACGTGACCATTCTCGACCGCGATCCCGAAGTGCTGGAAAAGCTCGACAACCATTTCGCCGGCCGCGCCAGCACGATCTATTCGGGCAAGGCGACTCTGGCGGCATTGGTGGCAGAGGCGGACCTGGTGATCGGTGCGGTGCTGATCCCCGGTGCGGCCGCACCCAAACTGGTGACGCGCGACATGCTGTCGACAATGCGCCCCGGCGCTGTGCTGGTCGATGTCGCGATCGACCAAGGCGGCTGTTTTGAAACCAGCCATGCCACCACCCATGCCGATCCGACGTATGTGGTCGACGGCGTCGTCCACTACTGCGTCGCCAACATGCCCGGCGGCGTCGCACGCACCAGCACCTATGCCCTCAACAACGTCACCCTGCCCCACGCCTTGCGCATCGCCAACCTTGGCTGGAAAGCCGCGCTGAAGGCCGACGCGCATCTGGCCGCCGGGCTGAACGTGCATGACGGCAAAGTGACGTATGAAGCGGTCGCCAGCGAACTGGGCTATGCCTACACGCCGGTGGCAGATGTGCTGGGTTGATGCAGGACCATCCTTCGCCCAGCGAAGGATGGTTCGTTCCATCAGATACGCTTGTCCGCAAACCACGCGGTCAGGTCTTCTTCGCTCAATTCTCCGCCGGCGAGGCGCAGAACGGTGCGCACTGCATCCTCTTGCGTAAAGCGGATTTGCACCCCGTTGAGCGCGAGAAACAGACGCGCAAGCACCCACGCCGTGCGCTTGTTGCCATCGGAAAACGGATCGTTGCGCGCCACGCCATAAGCATAGGCCGCCGCGAGGGCGCACAGATCGCCCTCACCATAGGCCCAACGATTGCATGCCCGCGCCAGCGCCGACTCAAGGGCGCCCGGATCGCGCAAACCGACCAGACCACCATGTTCGGCCAGTTGGCGATCATGAATCGCATAAACGAGTTCGACTTCGATCCAGACCGGTTCGGTCTGGATCGGCTCCAACATGTCGGTCACGTCACTTCGCCAGAATACGCAGAATATCGCGATCTTCGCGCATGATCGCTTCGGCCAGATCCATTTTGGCCGCAAACTCGGGATCGGCTGCGGTGATGCGAATGCCATCGGGCGTCTCAGACACGTAAAGCGTGTCGCCCACGCCCGCCCGCAGCTTTGACAGCAGCTCCTTGGGCAGGACAACCCCGGCCGAATTGCCGATTTTGGTGATTTTAAGGCTTACGTTCATACAGATGTTATAACGATTTCGGCGACTTTTTCAAGCCCCCTGCCCTTCGGCAAACGCGGCATCGTAAGCTTCGCTCAACGCCATCCACCCCGCCTCGACCTCTTCGAGCTTTGCCGCCGCCACGCCACGGCGGCGCGACAATTCGCCCATCGGCAGTTTGGCGAGTTCGCCCCTGGCACCGGACGGTTCGAACATCGCCTTGTCGAGCGCACTGATTTCGGCGGTCAGCCTGGCGATCTGCGATTCCGCGTCGATGACCTTTTTCTTCATGCCGCGCAATTGTTCGCGCAACTGGGCGTTCGCCTTGCGGTCGGCTTTGGCGCCCGATTTCGATTTCTCGCCGTCGCCCTTGGGCTGGTTCCGGCCGAGCACGAAATCGATGTAGTCGCTCATCGCGCCGTCGAACGGCAGCGCCGTGCCGTTGTCGACCAGCACCAGCCGGTCTGCGGTCAGTTCGACCATGTGCCGGTCGTGGCTGATCAGGATGACCGCGCCTTTATAGCTGTTGAGCGCCTGGACCAGCGCCTCGCGCGCGTCGACGTCGAGGTGGTTGGTCGGCTCGTCCAGGATCAGCAAGTGCGGGGCATGGCGGGTGACCAGCGCCAGCGCCAGACGCGCGCGCTCACCGCCGGACAGCGTGCGGATCTCGGCCGTGGCCCTGCCGCCGGAAAAGCCGAAGCGGCCCAGTTGCCCGCGCACCGCCTGCTGGGTGGCGTTGGGCATCGCCCGCTGCATCTCGATCAGCGGGGTGGCATCGCTGGCCAGCTCCTCGACCTGATACTGGGTGAAATAGCCGACGCGCATTTTCGCGCTGGTGTTCATCCCGCCTTCCATCGGCGGCAATTGCGCGGCCAGCAGACGGGCGAGCGTGGTCTTGCCGTTGCCGTTGCGGCCCAGCAGCGCGATGCGGTCGTCGGGATCGATCCGCAAGTTCAGCCGCCGCAGGATCGGCGATTCGCTATAGCCGACGCTGGCGAGATCGAGCGTGATCAGCGGCGGGCGCAGTTCGTCGGGATCGGGAAAGTCAAAGCTGAGCGAGGGGTCCTCGCTCAACGCCGCGATCGGCTCCATCTTGGCCAGCATCTTGGCGCGGGCCTGCGCCTGCCGCGCGGTCGAGGCGCGCGCGCTGTTGCGGGCGACGTAATCGGCCAGCTTGGCGCGTTGCACATCCTGCGCGGCGGCGAACGACGCTGCTTGCGCCGCACGCTCGGCGCGCTGGCGCTCAAACGCATCATAAGCGCCGGGATACAGCGTCAGCTTGCCCCCTTGCAGATGCAGGATATGGTCGACCACGGTGTTGAGCAGGTCACGCTCGTGGCTGATGATCAGCAGCGTGGCGGGGTAGCTTTTGAGAAAGTTTTCCAGCCACAGCGTCGCTTCGAGATCGAGGTGGTTCGACGGTTCGTCGAGCAACAGCACGTCGGGTTCGGAAAACAGCAGCGCGCCCAGGGCCACGCGCATTTTCCAGCCACCGGAAAAGGAATCGAGCGGCTGGCCTTGTGCCGCTTCGTCAAAGCCCAGACCCGACAGGATGCGGGCGGCCCGCGCCGGGGCGGTATAGGCGTCGATCGCGATCAGGCGTTCGTGGATGTCGCCCAGCAAGTGCGGATCGTGTTCGGTTTCGGATTGGGCCAACAGTTGCGCGCGTTCGACATCGGCGGCGAGCACGGTCTCGAACGGGGTGGCGCTGCCGCTCGGCGCTTCCTGCGCGATATAGCCCAACCGGCAACCGCGCGGCATGTCGACCGATCCCGCATCGGGGTCGATTTCGCCGATCAATGTCTTGACCAGCGTCGATTTGCCCGCGCCGTTGCGGCCGACCAGGCCGACTTTGCCGCGCGGAGGAATCGAGGCGCTGGCGCCGGAAATGATATCGCGCCCGCCAAGGCGCACGGTAAGGCCGTTAATGGTCAACATGGTCTGCGCCGCCTAGCAGGGTCGGGCGCGAATCCCAAATCCCTGTAAGGGGGTTGACGCTGCGCACAAAAATGCAATGATTTGCCTGATCCTGTTCCAGAAATACGAGCGATCCCGATGCCCGCCTTTTCGCGTTTCCTGCGCTATTTCGTCGTGGTCGGCCGGCTCGGCTCGATCCGTCGCGCGGCGGAAGAGCTGAATGTCTCGGCGTCGGCGATCGATCGGCAGATTTTGAATGTCGAGGCGGATCTGGGCATGCCGCTGTTCGAACGCCTGCCCACCGGCTTGCGGCTGACCGCTGCGGGCGAAGTGCTGATGGCGGCGGGCGCGCGCTGGCAGAAAAACCTGGCCGACGTGCGCGCACAGATCGAGGATCTGCGCGGACTGAAACGGGGGCATGTCGAAATCGCGGTGATCGACGCGCTCGCCAAAGGCCACCTGCCCGGCGTGATTCATGCGATCCAGGCGCGTTATCCGGGGATCACCGTGGGTATCCGGGTTCAGGGCAACGACATCGTGCGGCGCATGGTCGCCGACGGCGAAGTCGACCTTGGCATCATGTTCGAACCGCAATCGTACCGCGACCTGACCGTCCGCGCCTTTGTCGATGTGGTGCTGGGGATCATCGCACCGCCGGGCCATCCGGTCGCGCGGCATCGCGAAACGCGGTTTTCGACGTGCGCCGGGATGCCGGTGATCGTGCCGACGCGGCCATTGGCGGTCAGCCAGCAAGTCGAAGTGCTCGAAGCGACCAACGGCATTGCGCTCGACCGGCGCGCGACGTCGGACAATATCCAGATGATCGTTTCGCTGGTCTTGCAGGGCATCGGCATCGGCGTGCTGACCTCGCTCGATGTCGCGACCGAAGTGCAGCGCGGGCTGTTGTCGTTTACCCGCCTGACCGACCCGGTGCTGCGGCCGATGACTCTGGCGTTGTGCACCGCCGGCGCGCGCACCCCGTCACATGCGGCCGGGATCGTGCTGGGCGAACTGGAAGCGGGGTTTGCGCAACTGGGCTATCCGGCAGCGCATGCCGTGCCGGAAGCGGGATAGCCCCCCAGGACAACGTTACCCTGCAGCGACAAACGCATCCAGCCGCGCGCAGTGCGCGGCGACGGCATCGGCCGGCAGGAACGAGCCGGTCAGGCTGTTGCGCGCCAGTTGCGCCAGATCGCCACGCGACAGCCCGCGTGCGGCGGCCACGGCCCGGTAATTGTCCGCGATATAGCCGCCGAAATAGGCCGGATCGTCGGAATTGACCGTGACTTTCAACCCGAGCGTCAACATGCGATCGATCGGGTGCTGATCCAGGCTGTCGACCACACACAGCTTGAGATTGGACAGCGGACAGACCGTCAGAGTCATGCCGCTTTCGGCCAGCCGTTCGATCAGCGCCGCGTCCTCCAGCGCACGGTTGCCGTGATCGATGCGATCGACGACCAGCACATCGAGCGCCCCGGTGACATAGGCAGGCGGGCCTTCCTCGCCGGCGTGGGCGACCAGTTTCAGCCCGTGTCCGCGTGCGGCGGCAAAGACGCGGGCAAATTTTTCCGGCGGATGACCCAGTTCCGACGAATCGAGCCCGACTGCCGTGATCCGGGTCAGCCACGGCCGCGCCTCGTCGAGCGTGGCAAAGGCATCTTCTTCGGTCAGATGGCGCAGAAAGCTCATGATCAGGCAACTGGTCAACCCGTGCCGCGCCTCGGCCTCGGCCATCGCCGACAGCAGACCTTCAATCACTTCACCAAACGGCACCCCGCGCGCGGTGTGCGTCTGCGGGTCGAACATGATTTCAGCGTGGACGACACCATCGGCGGCAGCGCGGTCAAAATAGGCCGTGGCGAGGTCGTGAAAATCCACCGCCGTCAACAGCACCGCTGCGCCGGCGTAATAGATGTCGAGAAAATCCTGAAGATTGGCAAAGGCATAGGCCGCCCGCACTTCGTCGACGCTGGCAAACGGCAACACCACGCCATTGCGCCGGGCGAGCGCGAACATCAAATCGGGCTCCAGGCTGCCCTCGATGTGCAAGTGCAGTTCCGCCTTGGGCATGCCGGTGATAAAGCTGTCGAGATCGTTCAACACTCTGGCCTTTCAAATCGCGCGCTATCGCGGTCCCAGGCCAGACGACCCATGACATATGTGCGTGACACCGCGCGGTCATCGCCTAGCACCTGCATCGCAAACAGGCGATCGGTCAGCGATGCGTCGCGCGTGCGTCGCGCCAGCAAGGGCGTCGCAGCCGCGTCGAGCACGACAAAATCCGCCTCTTGCCCGACGCCCAGCGCCCCGACCTTGTCGCCGATGTGCAGCAGCGCCGCGCCGCCCGCCGTGGCCAGCCACAGTGCGCGCCAGGGATCGAGGCGATGCCCGCGCGCCTGTGCCGCCTGATAGGCAAGCCCGGCGGTATGCAGCAGCGAAAACGACGTGCCCGCGCCAATGTCGCTGCCCAGCCCCAGCCGCACCCCGTGCTCGGCGGCGCGGGTGAAATCGAAAAATCCCGATCCCAGGAACAGGTTTGACGACGGACACACCGCGATCCCGGCCCCGGTCTGCGCCAGTCGCGCGCATTCGGCCGACGACACATGAATGCCGTGGGCAAACACCGAACGCGATCCGACCAAACCATAGCGGTCATAGACATCGACATAGTCGCGCGCATCGGCAAAGCGGGCGGCGACTTCGGCAACTTCGCGAATGTTTTCCGACAAGTGCGTGTGCAGCAGGACATCGCGGTGCCGCGCCAGCAAGTCGCCCGCCACCGCCAGTTGCGCATCCGAGCAGCTCAGCGCGAAACGCGGCGTCACCGCATAGCCGAGCCGGCCCCGGTTGTGCCATGCGGCGATCAGCGCCTCGGTCTCGGCACGGGCCGTGGCCGGGGTGTCAGACAGGCCCGGCGGCCCCAGGTCCATCAGCACTTTGCCGCATGACACCCGCATCGTGCGGGCCAGCGCCGCCTCGAACAGGGCATCGACCGAATGGGCGTGGACCGTCGCGAACACCAATGCGCTGGTCGTGCCATGGCGCAGCAATTCGTCGCAGAACAGCCCCGCCACGGTGCGCGCATGGCCAGGATCGGCAAAGGCCGTTTCGGCAGGAAAGATATGCCGGTCGAGCCAGTCGAGCAGTTGTTCGCCATAGGCGGCCATGCTGCCCATCTGCGGATAATGGACATGCGCGTCGACAAAGCCCGGCACGATCAGGCCGGTGACCCGCTCCACCGGCACCCCGGCATAGCGTTCGGACAAGTCGGCAAAGGCCCCGCGCGCCACAATGATGCCGTCTTCGACCACCAGCAAGGCGTCGGCATCGTGCCGCACGGCATCCGGCCGCAGCGCCGGATCATGCGCCACCGACGCGATTTCGCCACGAAAGGCGCGCACCGCCATCAGTCGGGCAACGCGGCGAGATAGGCGCGCACCACCCGCGCCGAATTGACCGAGGCGAGTTGCATGAACGTGTCCATGCGATTGCCGTCGACGTCGCCGCCGGCGAGATCGGACAGGCTGCGGAAAACGATCGCCGGCACCGCATTGGCGTAAGCGACCTGAATCACCGCCGCGCTTTCCATGTCGAGCACCCGCGCGTGCCATGCGCGGAACAGGTATTCGCGAAATTCGGCGTTGTCGGCGAACACCCCGGCGGTGACCCCGGTGCCGCCGACAACGATTTTGGGCGCATGCGGCAGGCATTGGGCATGACCCGACACCTCGGCGCAGGCCGACAGCGTCAGCCCCGGCACCACTTTGCGCGCCAATGCGATCAGCGCGGGATCGGCCGGAATGGTAAACAGCCGCCGGGGCGGCCCCTCGGCGCGCGCGACCGTCGTACCGCGCGGAAAGATGAAGCGCCAGTTGGCCGGCGCCCCGGCAAAGCGTTCGGGCGGTTGCCAGCCCTGCGGCGTTTCGCGCGCGAACGACACTTCAAGATACTGGCCCCAATCCTCGGGCACGACAACATCGCCGATCGCCAGCGCCGGGTCGACGCCGCCGGCGATGCCGGAAAAGACGATCCGGCGCACGGCAAAGCGATCGAGCACCAGTTGCGTGGTCATCGCCGCGTTGACCACGCTGACCCCGCTTTTCATCAACAGCACCGGTTTGCCTTCGAGCGTGCCGGCAACAAAGCCCAGCCCGTTCACCGCAAACTCCTTCGGCCGGGCGATCGCACCGACCAGCGCATCGTATTCGGGTCCAAACGCGGTCATCACCACCGTGCGCGGAGTGTCATCGAGCCGTTGCGCGTGGGCGGCGATGGGGCTGACGAGCGCGCTGACCAACAGCCACGCCAGAGACAGTCGTCTCGCAAAACCGCCGGGTCGAGAAGCCCCTCCCCTCAGGGGAGGGGTTGAGGAGGTGTGTCCAGCGCTCGCGATCTCGCGCATCGAGCAGGCACCGCACACCCCCTCCCAACCCTCCCCCTTCAGGGGGAGTGCTTTTCGACGACCGCGCTCAAGCATGTTTGCAAAGGACATATCTCCGTCACCATGCCCGGATCGGGGCGTTCGATCCACTGCAATGAAACGCATGGATGGTTGCAAAAACACGCGCACCACCGGCGATCAGGGCGCACTTTATGGCTTCTTAATGGCGGTCCCGGCCTTCGCCGTGGAACCTTAACGGGCATTGGGGACAAGGCACATTCCCCGAACGGGTTGTTTTCATTGCCGGATCACCATCCGGCACGGCCCGCCGATCAAAGGAATTCTTTGCTGTGCCCGATCTTGCCTGGTTGGCAGTCCTTGCCGGCCTGACTTTGCTGACTTTGGGTTTCTTGCGTCTGTGTGACGCCTCGTGACCGGAGCTTTGCTGCCATGACCCCTTCGCTCGCGCTGGCCGCGCTGACCGCGCTTGGCCTGCTTGGCTACCTCGTCGTCGCGCTGCTGCGGCCCGAAAAATTCTGAAAAGGACGTGCTCAACATGTCTCTTGCAACCTCATCGGCAGCGCTGAACGCAGGCACGACGCTGGCCGGCTGGGCGATGATCGTGGTCTTTGTCGCGCTGTGCGTAATCCTGACCAAGCCTGTCGGACAATGGCTGTTTGCGCTGTACGAAGGGCGCGAAACGCCGCTGTCGCGTGCGCTCGGCCCGGTCGAGCGCGGTTTTTATCGCCTGGCGGGTGTCGATCCGGGGCGCGAGCAGACCTGGCGGCAATATGCGCTGGCGATGCTGCTGTTCCAGGTCGCGACGACGGTGATCACTTTTGCCGTGTTGCGGTTGCAGGGTGTGCTGCCGCTCAATCCGCGCGCCCTGCCCGGGCTGTCGCCGGATCTGGCGATGGGCACCTCGATCAGCTTTGTCACCAACACCAACTGGCAGGCCTATGCCGGGGAATCGACGCTGTCGAACCTGTCGCAGATGTTTGCACTGGTCCCGCACAACTTTCTGTCGGCGGCGACCGGGATTGCCGTGGCGTTTGCGCTGTTTCGCGGGTTTTCCCGGCGACAGACCCAATTCATCGGCAATTTCTGGGCCGATCTGACGCGGATTACACTCTATCTGCTGCTGCCCCTCGCGCTTGTCTATGCGCTGGCGCTGGTCGCCGGCGGCGTCCCGCAGACGTTTGCCAGCTCGATCGATGCAACCACGCTCGAAGGGGCGCATCAGACTCTGGTGACCGGGCCGATCGCCAGCCAGGAAGCGATCAAGATGCTCGGCACCAATGGCGGCGGATTTTTCAACGCCAACTCCGCGCATCCGTTCGAAAACCCCACCGCGCTGGTCAATTTCCTGCAAATGCTGTCGATCTTCGTCATCGGCGTCGGGCTGACCTGGTGCTTTGGCAAGGCAGTCGGCGACACGCGGCAAGGCTGGGCGGTGCTGGCGGCCATGCTGATCCTGTTCGTTGCGGGCACTGCCGTGGTCTATTGGGCCGAAGCGAACGGCAATCCCCTGCTCCACCACGCCGGTCTGGCGGGGGCCAATATGGAGGGCAAGGAGGTGCGCTTTGGCGCTGCCGCCAGTGCGCTGTTCGCGGCCGTCACCACCGCCGCCAGTTGCGGTGCGGTCAATGCCATGCACGACAGCTTTACCCCGCTGGGCGGCCTGATCCCGCTGTTCAACATCGAACTGGGCGAAGTCATCGTCGGCGGCGTCGGCTCGGGCATTTACGGCTTTCTGCTGTTCGCCGTGCTCGCGGTGTTCATCGCCGGACTGATGGTCGGGCGCACGCCCGAATATGTCGGCAAAAAGATCGAATCGCGCGAGGTAAAGCTGGCGGTGCTGGCCATCGTCGTGCTGCCGCTGTGCATCCTGGGCGGCACCGCGTTGTCGAGCGTGCTGCCCGCCGGGCTTGCCGGCCCGCTCAACAAGGGACCGCACGGGTTTTCCGAGATCCTCTATGCCTTTACCTCGGCCACCGGCAACAATGGCTCGGCCTTTGCCGGACTGAGCGCCAACACGCCGTATTACAACGGCTTGCTGGCGGTGGCGATGTGGATCGGCCGCTTTTTCATGATGGTGCCGGTGCTGGCGATTGCCGGGGCTCTGGCGCAGAAAAAGTACACGCCCGAAACCGCCGGTTCGTTCCCCACCACCGGGCCTTTGTGGATCGGTCTGCTGGTCGCGATCATTCTGATCGTCGGCGGCCTGACGTTCCTGCCCGCGCTCGCGCTTGGTCCTGTCGCCGAACATCTGGCGATGCTGACCGGCACCACTTTCTGAGCGAAGGACACACAGTTCATGTCTGCGCAAACCCCCTCTTCGATGTTCGCGCCCGCGCTCGTCGTACCCGCGATCGGTGAGGCTTTTCGCAAGCTCCACCCGCGCGACCTGATCCGCAATCCGGTGATGTTCACGACCGCCGTGGTCGCCGTATTGCTGACCGTGTTGCTGTTTCTGGGCCAAAGCCAACTGGCGGTCGGCTTTCAGTTGCAGTTGATTGTCTGGCTGTGGCTGACAGTGCTGTTCGGCACTTTTGCCGAGGCGCTGGCCGAAGGACGCGGCCGCGCCCAGGCCGCGTCGTTGCGCGCCTCGCGCAGCGAACTGACCGGCAAAAAGCTGAAAGGAGCAGGCGATGCGTTTGACCTGATCCCCGCCAGCAAGCTGGCCAAGGGCGATGAAGTGCTGGTCGAAACCGGCGATCTGATCCCCGCCGACGGCGAAGTCATTCTTGGCGCCGCGTCGGTCAACGAAGCCGCGATCACCGGCGAATCCGCGCCGGTGATCCGCGAAGCGGGCGGCGACCGCAGCGCCGTCACCGCCGGCACACGCGTCATTTCCGACCGTATCCGGGTGCGCGTCACGCAGGAACCGGGCGAAGGCTTTCTCGACCGCATGATCGCGCTGGTCGAAGGCGCGCAACGCCAGAAAACGCCCAATGAAATCGCGCTGACGATCCTGCTGGTCGGTCTGACGATCATCTTTCTGATCGCGGTGTCGACCATTCCGACCTTTGCCGCCTATGCCGGGGGCGGCATTGCCGTCGCGGTGCTGGCGGCGCTGTTGATCACGCTGATCCCGACCACCATTGCCGCATTGCTGTCGGCGATCGGCATTGCCGGAATGGACCGGCTGGTGCGCTTCAACGTGCTGGCCAAATCGGGCCGTGCGGTCGAAGCGGCCGGTGATATCGACGTGTTGCTGCTCGACAAGACCGGCACGATCACCGTCGGCGACCGCGCCGCATCCGAATTCCGCCCGCTGATCGGCATTGCGCCCACCGACCTTGCCAATGCCGCGCTTTATGCCAGCCTGGCCGATGAAACGCCCGAGGGCCGCAGCATCGTGACCCTGGCGCGCGAACGGCATGGGCTTTCTGCGGCATTGCCGGCCGGTGCCGAAGTCATCCCGTTCACCGCGCAGACCCGCCTGTCGGGCCTGAAGACCGGCGACCGTCTGATCCAGAAAGGCGCAATCGATTCGATCATCCGCGCCAACCCGCAGGCGAGCGACGCGGCCAAGGCGGAACTGAGCCGCAATGCCGACGAAATCGCCCGTCTCGGCCAGACGCCGCTGGGCGTCGCCGAAAACGGTCGCCTGCTGGGCGTGGTCGCGTTGAAAGACGTGAACAAGGCCGGCGTGCGCGAACGGTTTCTCGAACTGCGCCGGATGGGCATCCGCACGGTGATGATCACCGGCGACAACCCGCTGACCGCCGCCGCGATCGCTGCCGAAGCCGGGGTCGACGATTTCCTCGCCGAAGCAACACCCGAAGACAAGCTGGCGCTGATCCGCAAGGAACAGCAGGGCGGCCGATTGGTGGCCATGTGCGGCGACGGCACCAACGACGCCCCTGCCCTCGCCCAGGCCGATGTCGGCGTGGCGATGAACACCGGCACGCAGGCCGCGCGCGAGGCCGGCAACATGGTCGATCTCGACAGCGATCCGACCAAGCTGATCGAGATCGTCGGACTGGGCAAACAATTGTTGATGACGCGCGGCGCGCTGACCACGTTTTCGGTCGCCAACGATGTCGCCAAGTACTTTGCGATTATCCCGGCGATGTTCGTGGTGCTCTACCCCGGCTTGCGCGCGCTGAACATCATGCATCTCGCCAGCCCGCAAAGCGCGATCCTGTCGGCGATCATTTTCAACGCGCTGATCATCCCGTTGCTGGTGCCGCTGGCGCTGCGCGGGGTGACGTATCGCCCGGTCGGCGCCGGCCAGTTGCTGGCGCGCAATCTGGCGATTTATGGCGCGGGGGGCCTGGTCGCACCGTTCATCGGCATCAAGGCCATCGACCTCGCCGTTTCCGCCATGCACCTCGCCTGATCCATAGGGAGCCGAACCATGTTCAACGACCTTGCCCAATCCGCCCGCCCGGCACTGGTACTGACCGGGTTGATGTTCGCGCTGACCGGCCTTGCCTATCCGGCGGCAATCACCGGCATTGCCCAGGTGGTCCTGCCCCACCAGGCCAATGGCTCGCTGGTCACCCAATCGGGGCACGTCATTGGTTCCGAACTGATCGGCCAGAGCTTTGCCGGGCCCGGCTATTTCCACCCGCGTCCTTCTGCGGCAGGCAAAGGCTATGATCCGACCCAGTCGGGCGGATCGAACCTGGGCCCGACGTCAAAGGTGCTGGTCGACCGGGTTTCCGCCGATGTCAAAACCAATCCCGGCGCGCCGAACGACATGCTGACCACGTCTGCATCGGGCCTCGATCCCGACATCACCCCCGAAAGCGCCGAATGGCAAGTCGCGCGGATCGCCGCCACGCGCCACATTGCCCCGGCCAAAGTCTTTGTGCTGGTTGAAACGGCGGTGGAATTGCCGCTGTTCGGGTTTATCGGCGAACCCCATGTCAACGTGCTGAAACTCAATCTCGCACTCGACAAACTGTCCGGACAGGGCGCACAAAGCCCTTCATGAACGAACCCCCGCGACCCGATCCCGATGCCCTGTTGCGCACACTCGCACTGGGCAGCGGCGGCAAGGCAGGATCGGGCGCGCGCGACAACCCGCGCGGACGCCTGAAAGTGTTCCTCGGCGCAGCGCCGGGCGTGGGCAAGACCTGCGAAATGCTCGAAGACGCCGCCGGTCGGGCCAGAGCCGGGATCGATGTGGTGATCGGCCTGGTCGAGACCCATGGCCGGCAGGAAACCGTCGCGCGCACCGCCGGGTTCGCCATGATCCCGCGCAAGCTGATCGACCATCAGGGCCGCGTGTTCGAGGAAATGGACATCGATGCGGTGCTGGCGCGGCGGCCCGGACTGGTGCTGATCGACGAACTGGCGCACACCAACGCACCGGGCAGCCGCCATGACAAACGCTATCAGGACGTCGAGGAAATCCTCAATGCCGGGATCGAGGTCTATTCGACGCTCAACATCCAGCATCTGGAAAGCCTGAACGACGTCGTCGCCTCGTTCACCCGCGTGCGCGTGCGCGAAACGCTGCCCGACCGCGTGCTGGAACAGGCCGAGATCGAAATTGTCGACCTGCCCCCAGACGAACTGATCGAACGGCTGCGCGACGGCAAAGTCTATGTGCCCGAAGAAGCCAGCCGGGCGCTGGTCCATTTCTTTTCCAAATCGAACCTGTCGGCGCTGCGCGAACTGGCATTGCGCCGCGCTGCCCAGGCGATCGACGCACAGATGCTCGATCACGTCCGCGCCCACGCGCTGGGCGGCAAATGGGCGGCGGGCGAACGGCTGGTGGTGGCGGTGTCCGAACACGCCGGCGCGGCGGGACTGGTGCGCGTGGCAAAGCGCATGGCCGACGCGCTGGGCGCGCCGTGGACGGCCCTGCATATCGAAACCACGCGCGATCTCGGCTTGTCCGACGCGGACACGCGGCAACTGGCGACGACGCTCGAACTGGCCCAGCATCTTGGCGGGCAGACCGCGACGATACCGGCCGAATCGGTCACCGACGGGTTGCTGGCGTTCCTCGACGAATCCCGCGCAACCCAGTTGATTCTGGGCAAAGCAACGCGTTCGCATTGGCACGAATGGCGCCATGGATCGGTGGTCGATCGCATGGTCCGCCACGTCAATGGCGTCGCCGTGCATGTGCTGACGCTGGGCAGCGAGACGGGACCGGCGCGGGCCATGCCGATGCAGCGGCTTCGCCTCGACCGCTGGGGATCGCCCACCGGCTATGCGGTGTCGCTGGTGCTGGTGGCGCTGGTCACGCTGATCGGCCATACGATTTCAAGCCTTGGCAATATTACCAACATCGCGCTGGTCTATATTTTGCCGGTGCTGGTGGCCGCCACGCGGTTCGGGCTGCGCACCGGCCTGGTCACCGGACTTGCCTCGTCGCTGGCGTACAATTTCTTTTTCATTCCACCGTTTTACACTTTTACGATTGCCGATCCGCAGAACCTGATCACGGTCATGGTGCTGCTCGGCATTGCCGTGCTGGTCAGCCAGATGGCCTCTCGCGTGCGCGACCATGCGTTGCTGGCCCGCCGCAGCGCGACGCAGAACAGCGCGCTGGCGGGGTTTGCCCGGTTGCTGACGGTGATCACCACCGAAACCGAACTGGGCCAGGTGCTGTGTGCCGAAGTCGCGCGGCTGATCGATGTGCGCGCGGTGCTGTTGTTGCCCGAAGGCGGCAATTTGACGGTGCGCGCGGCGATCCCGCCCGAAGACCGCATGGACACGCTGGAACGCGCCGCCGCGCGCTGGGCGTTTGACAACAACCGCCGCGCCGGGCGGGGATCGGAAACGCTGAGCGCGTGCGAATGGCTGTTTACGCCGATCAATGCCGGCGGCCGGGTGCTGGGCGTGCTCGGCATTGCCCGCGCCGACACCGGGTCGCCGCTGCGCACCGATCAGATGCCGTTGCTGTCCAGCTTGCTCGACCAGGCCGGGCTGGCGCTGGAACGCATCATCCTCGAAGGCGAAATGACCGAGGTCGCGCAACTGCGCGAACAGGACCGGCTGCGCACCGCGCTGCTGTCGTCGGTCAGCCACGATCTGCGCACGCCATTGACCGCGATCATCGGCAATCTCGACGCGATCACCCCGGCCGACCCGGTCCAGGCCGAACAGTTGTCGACGGCGCGTGCCGAGGCTGAACGGTTGAACGGGTTTCTCGCCAATCTGCTCGACATGGCGCGGATCGAGGCCGGCGCGCTGACCCGCAGCAGCGAGCCGGTCGATCTGGCCGACGCCATCGCCAGCGCGGTGCACGATTTGCGCACCCGCCTGACCGACAACCCGATCCGCATGGATGTCTCGCCCGACCTGCCGTTCGTGCGGGTCGATCCGCAACTGTTTCATCACTGCCTGATCAACCTGATCGACAACGCCGCCAAATATGGCGACCCGGGAACGCCGATCACGCTTGCCGCGCGGCGCGATCCCGGCCAGTTGACTTTGATGGTGCTGGATGAAGGACCGGGGCTGCCCCCCGGCGAGGAGGATCGCATTTTCGAAACTTTTGCCCGTATCGAAGGGTCCGATCGCAAGGGCGGAACGGGCCTCGGTCTGGCCATCGTGCACGGATTCTGTTCGGCGATGGGCCTGACCGTATCGGCGTCGAACCGCACCGACGGGCCGCTCGGCGCCTGCTTTGCCATCCGCTTTGACGATGCCCACCTGACCAGCGCCGATGCGTTCAGCACGGAGAATGCGGCATGAAGCCGTTGCGCGTGCTGGTGGTCGAAGACGACGCCGCGATCCGCCGCCTGTTGCACACCGCGCTGACCCGGTCCGGCTATCACGTGATCGAGGCGGCCGATGCGCGCGCCGCGCTCGCGTCATTGGCGATCGACAAGCCGGAGGCGGTGTTGCTCGACCTTGGCCTGCCCGACCGCGACGGGCTGGAACTGGTGCCGCAGATCAAGGCCGCCGGTGTGGCGCTGATCGTCGTGTCGGCGCGCGAGGACACCGACCAGAAAGTGACCGCGCTCGATCTGGGTGCCGACGATTTCATCAGCAAACCGTTCGACAGCGAAGAACTGCGCGCGCGCCTGCGCACCGCACTGCGCCACCGGCTGGCCGCGACCAGCCAGTCCGACAAAGTCGTGCTGGGCGAGGTGACCATCGATCTGGCCGCGCGGCTGGTGATGCGCGCGGGCGAGGAAGTGCACCTGACCCCCAAGGAATACGGCCTGATCGCCGAACTGGCCCGCCACCCCGGCCGCGTGATCACCCACGCCCAACTGCTGCGCGCTGTATGGGGCGCCGGCCACGAAAACGACGTCGAATACTTGCGCGTCGCCGCCCGCGGCATCCGCCGCAAGCTGGAGGTCGATCCGGCCACGCCGGTCCTGCTACGCAATGAACCGGGCGTGGGGTATCGACTGGCGGGGTGAACATCTCCGCAAGAAATTGATCGTTTTTGGAAGGAGTTGAGCCAAACTCCGGCGAAGTCACTTGCGCCATGGCGCGAGGACAGTTAGCCAACTGACCACGTAGCTTTTGCACAAGGTATGGCGAAGTCCGGACATCGCTGCTTTGGGGGCGGGGTGGCAAGGTTGAACGGGCGGGGGCTCAGGAAATTGACATTCAGGTTTGCGGTTGATCCTGCAACGCGCGCCGGAGCGCTGCTGGGCGCGGGCCTGCTATCGGCGATGCTTATAACCGCCCTGACCAATCCGGCCTCGGCTCAGGGGGCGCCACTGCCCACCGCCGCCGCAACATCGATCACGATCCCCGCGCTAACCCCGGTCGAAATCGAAATTCTGGTCGATCTTGGTAGCAAGACGAGCAAGACAGGGCAGATCTTTCCCCTGCGGCTGGCCCAGCCGATCGTGATCGATGGCCGGATTGTCGTGCCTGCAGGCGCCACCGGCAATGGTGAAGTGCTTGATGCAAAGCGCGGCGGAATGAGCGGCTCGTCCGGCGTGCTGATCCTGATTGCGCATGATCTGGCCATCGATGGTCGGTCGTTGCGGCTGCGCTCAATGCACATCGCCCAGACCGGCGATGATCACCGCACCGCCGCGGCGGTCACCGGCGTACTGGTCGGCGTGTTCGGCCTTTTGGTGACGGGTGGCGAGACCAAGGTCACAGCCGGAACCCACGCGCTTGCCAAAACAGCCGATGACTTTGTCATTGCCCCTGTGAATGTCGCAGCGCCCACCCCACCAACCACTGAAGGGACCACCCGATGAACACCGTTTCCCGACACATCCTGTTGCCCGTCGCGGCGGCATGGGCCGCGATTGCGACGACCCCGACGCTGGCTGCTGATACGCCTGCGATTGTCGTGCCGGCTCCGCCAGCGGGCAAAGGCGAAGTCGTGTTTTTCCGCTCCGGCACGATGTTTGGCGCGGCCATAAGCTGCGCGGTGCACGAAAACGGCGCCAAAGTAAGTTCGTTGCCGCCGGGGCATTATTTTGTGCTCGCTGCAGAGCCCGGCAAGCACGCCTATTCGGTCGCAAGCGAAGCCACCGACACGCTCAATGTCCAAGTCGAATCCGGCGAAGTGCAATTTGTCTCTTGCCATGTAAAAATGGGCATCATGGCAGGCCGACCAGTACTTGCCCCGGCGAGCGAAGCCGATTTCAAGGCGAAGGGCCTCAAGGAAGTTGTCGGAAAGTCTGGCCCGGCCACGGCAACACCAACCGCACAGCCGGCACCTGCCGCAACGCCCACGCCCGCCGCATAAGAAGCCGACTTGGTGCGCATATCGCGCACTGCCGCAGCCGCATCGCCCGCTACAAAATTCAGCGCCACGGTCACCGCCTTGCGATGACCGTGGCTGGCTGGGTGCAAAGGTTCGCGATGCACTGCGTTATGGAGGCGGAACTGTCGACGGCGTAAACGCGCCCCGCAATCAATCCCCCGTCAGAATACGATCGACCAGTTGCTTCACCGTCGGGGTGAAGTTGTTCGAATAGAACGGGTCCTGCTTGAAGCGATAGGCGGTGTGGCCGGCAAACATCAGGTTATGCTGGATATCGCCGCCGTGGGCGATGTCCTGCAAGGTCTTCTGGATGCAGAAACTGCGTGGATCGGCCAGGCGTCCGGTCGAATAGTCGTCGTGGTCCTTCCACGCGGAAAACCCGCAATGCGACAGGCAGCCCATGCAATCGGCCTGATCCTTGCGGATTGCGTCGCGTTCTTCGCCCGACACGAACACCACCGTATCGTCGGGCGTGCGCAGCGCGTGTTCAAATCCGTTTGCCGCCCATTCGCGCGCGCGCGCAAGGTCCACCGGCGTGACCCAGAAATTCTTGCCGCGCACCCCGACGTCCAGTTGCACGGTGTGTTCACCCGCCGCCACTTTGGAATAGGGCACCTGCCGCGCGCTGCGCGCCTCAAGGCTGCGCAGGAACGGGTTACGCACCGCCGAGGAATAGAACCCCGTCGGCGAAAAGCGGTGAAGCAGGACATCGCCCGGATCGAGCGCGCGCAAATGATCTTTCCACCCCTGCGGGATCGGGCTTTCCTCGGTCAACAGCGGCCGGGTGCCAAACTGGAACGCGATCGCGCCCAGTTCCGGGTTCTCGATCCAGTGGTTCCATTCGCGCAGGAACCACACGCCACCGGCCATGATGATCGGCACGTCATCGGACACGCCTTCGGCGCGCATGACATCGCGCAGCGCCTTGACGCGGGGATAGGGATCTTCGGGACGAAGCGGGTCTTCGGCATTGGACAGGCCGTTGTGCCCGCCGGCAAGCCAGGGATCTTCATAGACCACCGCCGCCATCAGATGCGCGACTTTGTGATAGGCGCGTTTCCACAGCGCGCGAAAGGCGCGACCCGACGACACGATCGGCAGGTAGTTGACGTTGAAGCGCGCGGCGATTTCGGACAGCTTGTACGGCATGCCGGCACCGCAGGTGACCCCGGTGATCATCCCGCGGGTCTTTTCCAGCACGCCTTCCAGCACGGCCTGCGCGCCGCCCATTTCCCACAGCACGTTGATGTTGATCGCGCCCTTGCCGCCGGCAATTTCATAGGCGCGGTGCACTTGTTCGACCGCGCCGTCGATCGCATAGCGGATCAACTGTTCATGGCGTTCGCGCCGGGTCAGTTGCGGATAAAGCTGGGGAACGATTTTGCCGGTAGGATCGTAGCTGTCGGCGTTGACCGCGCTGACCGTCCCGATTCCACCCGCCGCAGCCCAGGCGCCGGAACTGGCATGATTGGTGGCGGCAACACCCTTGCCCCCCTCAATCAGGGGCCAGACTTCGTGTCCGCCGTAAACAATCGGCTTCAAACCTTTGAAAACAGACATATCACACTTTCAACCCTAGGGCCGGCGCGATCACCTGATCCACACCCGTCGCCCCTGTCCCATCCGCAAGGCCGGTTCGCCTCGCCACCGCAGGGCCCCACCCGCTGCCAGTGCCGCACAAGTTAGGCGCAATTGTATCAAAGCGGAAGAGCGCCGCCCTGATTTCACCAAATTTGGCCGGCCCGCGCGCAGCGCCTCAGTCGTCGTCGGAAACCGTGACCTTTTCGCCGGTTACGCGCTGCGACAGGGCTGCGGCCATGAACGGATCGAGCGCGCCGTCGAGCACCTCGGTCGGGTTGGTCGACACCACGCCGGTGCGCAGATCCTTCACCTGCTGATAGGGTTGCAACACATAGGAACGGATCTGGTGGCCCCAGCCGATTTCGGTCTTTGCGGCGTATTCGCTGTTGGTCACCGCTTCGCGCTTGGCCAGTTCGGCTTCGTACAGCCGCGCGCGCAACATGCCCATGGCGGTGGCGCGGTTCTTGTGCTGACTGCGGTCGGACTGGCTGGCGACGATGATGCCGGACGGAATGTGCGTGATACGCACCGCCGAATCGGTGGTGTTGACGTGCTGCCCCCCCGCGCCCGACGCACGATAGGTGTCCATCTTAAGATCGGCGGGGTTGATTTCGATATCGATATTGTCGTCGATTTCGGGATAGACCCAGACCGAGCTGAACGACGTGTGGCGCCGCGCCGAACTGTCATAGGGGCTGATCCGCACCAGCCGGTGCACGCCGCTTTCGGTCTTGGCATAGCCATAGGCGTTTTCGCCCTTGATCAGCAGCGTCGCGCTCTTGATCCCGGCCGCTTCGCCGGCGTGGTAATCGACCAGTTCGACCTTGTAGCCGTGCCGTTCGCCCCAGCGGGTGTACATGCGTTGCAGCATTTCCGCCCAGTCCTGGCTTTCGGTGCCGCCGGCGCCGGCGTGCACTTCGAGGAAGGCGTTGTTGGCATCCGCCTCGCCCGCCAGCAGCGCCTGGACTTTGTCGGCATCGGCGCGGTCGGCCAGCGCGGCCAGCGAATCGAGCCCTTCGGCGACGATCGCGTCATCACCTTCAGCCTCACCCAGTTCGACGAATTCGACGGCGTCGGCCATTTCCTGGCCGATCTGGTTGACGGTGCCGATCGATGCTTCGAGCCGGCGACGTTCGCGCATCACCGCCTCGGCCTGCTTGGGATCGTCCCACAGTTTCGGGTCCTCGACCCGCGCGTTGAGTTCATCAAGCCGCCGCACCGCGCGATCCCAGTCAAGAAACTTGCGGACCAGCGCGAGCGCGCGTTCGATACGGTCGATATGGGCCTGCCCTTCGGCACGCATGATCAGGTTCACTCCACCACCGGCCGAACGCCGGATCACAAAACACCAAGCTGCGCCGCTTAACGAAGCGGCGCAGCTTGTAAAGCCGCTTCTGGGCGCAGACCTCCCGCCCCGCCTCCCCGCCCGACCACCAACGATACCAGTAGGATATGGTGGTCGGGCGGAGAGGCGGGACGGGAGGTCTGCATCGCGCGTGAGCGCAATCAGTGCTTAGTGCTCCTGGTTAAGCTTTTGCACCACGGCCAGCGTCTGCTCGACATGGCTGTGCCAGTCCATGTCGGTGTGGGCATAGACGATGCGGCCGTCGGGCGTGATCACATAGCTGGTGCGGCTGGCCAGACCGGTGTCGGCGCCCTTGCTGATCAGCGCAACGTCATAGGCCTTGATCACCGCCGGCGAGGCGGCGGCAACGGTAAACTTGTCGCGGCAGTCGAGCGACGAGAATTTTTCGAGCGCGTCGATGTTGTCATTCGACATGCCGATCACGGTCGCCCCGGCCTTGGCGAAGTCGGCGCTGGCATCGGCAAAGGCGTGCGCCTCCATCGTGCAGCCCGGTGTAAACGCCTTGGGGTAGAAATAGAGCACCACCGGCCCTTTGGCGAGCAGCGCCTGGAGCGAGACCGGCAGCGGCTTTCCCGCCAGCGCGCCCTCGGTGGTGAAATCGGGCGCCGTCGTCCCCACCGCCAGTTCGGCATGAGCGGCGAGAGGCGCCAGGGCGAGCGAAAGTGCGGCAGCGGCCGCAGCGAGGCGTTGTGGGTTCATGCGCCGAAGGATAGCACAGTTGCGCCGGCTCTCAAGCGGTTGCGTGCCGCCCGTGTAGCCAGATGGATCCGACGCGCTGCACATTCCCGTTTTCAACGGAAAATCAATAAACCCCGCCCTGTTCGTCGCCCGCATCGGCGCCCTCCGCCCCGGCGGCAGCGGCGCCATAGCGGGCGTCATAGGCCTTGCGCAGCGCGTCGAGCACCGCCTGGCGCGTCGAGACCTGCAAGTCGCGGCCGGTGCGGCGCGGCTCGCTGTCAGGCTTGAACGCCTCCCAGATGATCGCAGCCTTGGGATCGCGATCGTCAGGCGTGCCTTCGAACACGTGCTTGCCCGAAACCCGGTCGATCTTGGCCAGCCGGATGCCCTCTGGCGCGACAAACGGCATCGTGTGCCATTGATCGCGGGTCGCCAGCACAAACTGTTTGAACACCGGCGCGGCGATGCGTCCGCCCTGGGCGTAACCGCCCAGACTGCGCGGCTGGTCATAGCCGATGTAAATTCCCGCAATGATGCGCGGGGACCCGCCGACGAACCAGACATTGGTCGGCCCGGTGGTCGTGCCGGTCTTGCCGAACAGCGGCAGATCGAGATCGTGCAAGCTGGCGGCGGTTCCACGGATGATCACGCCTTCGAGCATATGGACCACCTGGTACGCGGTGCGCGCATCGATCGCCTGCCGACCGGTCGGATTGAACCGGGGCATCGGATGCCCGTCCCATTGTGCCATGTTGCACGTGTCGCAACTGCGCTTGTCGGCGCGCCAGATCACTTTGCCGTCGCGATCCTGAACAAAATCGATCAGCGTCTGATCGTGCAGCCGGCCATGATCGGCCAGCGCGCCATAGGCATTGACCAGGCGCGCGACAGTGGTGTCGCCCGCCCCCAGCGCCATCGACAGATAGGGCGAATAATCGCCGATACCGACCGCCTTGATCGTGCGGACGACTTTTTCCATGCCGATGTCGTTGGCAATGCGCACCGTCATCAGGTTGCGCGACTGTTCGAGGCCCCAGCGCATGGTGTGGCTGCCTCCGCCGCCCTCATCGCCAAAATTCTTGAAGCATTTCTGCCCCAGCGCCGCGCCCTGATAGACGCAGAACGTGCCGTCGAGCACGATCGACGCCGGGGTCATGCCGTTGTCGAGCGCCGTCGCATAGACGAACGGCTTGATTGCCGAGCCGGGCTGGCGATTGGCCTGCGTGGCGCGGTTGAATGATCCCAGATGCGCGTCAAAACCGCCCTGCATCGCCAACACGCGGCCGTTTTCAGGGTCCTGCACAACCATCCCGCCCGACACCTCGGGAATAATGCGCAAGGCCCACTCGCCGCCATTCGGGGCGACCGCGACGACATCGCCCGGCTTGATCGTGTTGAACAGCCCCGACACGCTGCCGGTGCTGCCGTCGGCAAAGCCGATACGCCCGGACGAGCCCTGGCGTTCGAGAATCGCCCCGACGCGCCAGTCGAGATAGCGGATCGAAATGTTGCTGCCGATCAGTTGCCCCTGCCACTCCGCCGGATCGACCGTCGCGATCGGGCCGTGCCAGCCGTGGCCGGCGGCATAGCGCAACAGCCCGGCGCGCAGCGAATCCTGCGCTGCGCCCTGCAATCGGGTGTCGAGCGAGGTGCGCACCCACAAGCCGCCGGCATAGACACTGTTGGGACCATCATCGGCATTTTCGCCGAATTGCGCGATCAGTTGCCGACGCACTTCCTCCAGGAAATAGCCGGCGTCGGCGGTGTAATTGTCGGGGCGGCGCTGGACCAGACCGAGCGGCTGGGCCTTGGCATCGTCGGCCTGGGCGCGCGTCACATAGCCGTTCTTGACCATCTGATCGAGCACCCAGTTGCGCCGCGCCGTCGCCTTGTCGACCGATTTGGCGCGGCCATAGGTTTCCGGCGCCTTGGGCAGGATGGCCAGAAAGGCGAATTGCGGCAGCGTCAGGTCGCCGACATCCTTGTCGAAATAGGCGCGCGATGCCGCCTGCACGCCAAAACTCTGCCGCCCGAGCGGGATCTCGTTGAGATAGAGCTCGAGAATCTGCTGCTTGGTCAAAACGGATTCGATGCGGATCGCCAGCAGCATTTCCTTGAGCTTGCGCGTTACGGAATACTCGTTGCCGATCAACAGGTTCTTTGCCACCTGCTGGGTGATGGTCGACCCGCCGCGGGCGCGCGATCCGGTGCCGAACTTGGTCGCATAGTCGATCACCGCTTCGGCCAGGCCGCCCACATCGACACCGTGATGGGTAAAGAACGATTTGTCCTCGGCCGACAGGAACGCGCCGATCAGCGGTTGCGGGAAATCGACAAAACGCAATTCCACCCGGCGTTCGCGCGCATAGGACGACACGATCTCGCCATCGTCGCCGCGCACCATGGTCGGCAACGGCGGCTTGTAAGTCAGCAATTTGTCGGCACTGGGCAGCGTGCGAATGACCAGAACCCACAGCGCGCCATACAGCAGCGCCAGCATCAGCACGGCAATGCCCAACCGCCGGGCCCAGCGCCGCGCCCCGAACGCGCGCCACCACCGCGCCGGCCAGCCGCCGGCATAGCGGCGAATGCGCCAGGACACCGGACCGGGCTCGGTCGGGTCCTGCGGCGGTAAGTCGTCGGGCGGGGTATCGTTGGCCATCGTCGCGGGGCTTTAAAGCAGGGAATGCAATTTGGAAATCACGCAATCACACGCCGGGCGTGCCGTTCTGGTCGGCCAGAAAGATCTCGATCGCGCGCGCCACCGCTCTGCCGAAATCGTCGCGCCACCGGCGTGACCGCATTTCGCCGACGTCTTCGTCGCTGCTGATATAGCCCGCTTCCAGCAATACCGAGGGCACGTCGAGCGATTTGAGCACGACAAACGCCGCCTGTTGCAAGGGTGCGTCGCGAAACCGGAAATGCCCCTCGCCTTCGCGGCGGATCAGCGCGGCAAAGCCCTGCGAGCTGGCGCGCATGCGCTGCTGCGACAGATCGACCAGGAATTGCGAGACGGCATCGTCCTTGCCGCCCAGCGAAACGCCATTGACCACATCGACCCGGTTTTCGCGTGCCGCCACCGCATCGGCCAGCGCGTCCGACCCTTTGTCCGACAGCGTATAGACGGTCGCCCCGCTGGCACCCGCGCCCTCGATCGCGTCGGCATGGATCGACAGGAACAGGTCGGCATGCAGCCGCCGCGCGATCCCGGCGCGTTCCTGCAGCACCAGAAAACGATCGTCGGACCGGGTCAGCGCCACACGCACCCGGCCGTCGGCAATCAGCGCATCGCGCACCGCCAGCGCCAATGCGAGAGTCAGCGCCTTTTCATGTTCGCCGCCCGGCCCGCTCGCACCGGGGTCGTGCCCGCCGTGGCCGGCGTCGATCACCACCAGCGGCCGGCTGGCATCGGCGGGGCCCTCGATCGGCGGCAGGTCGATCGGCCGCGTCCCATCCGGCAAAGTCAGCCGCACGACATAGGCCGGCACCCCGCCCCGGCTGGCGGCCTCGTGATGGAGCCACAGCCCGAACACCGCCAGCGGCACGACAAATCCGGCAACGATCGCGCCGATGCCCGACAACCGGTTGCGCCCGCCTGCGCGGGACAACCATCCAACGTTTCGCTGCGACACACCGATCCGCAACCGCACTAGCCTTTGCACTTTTGACCCGATCGTTCCTTTGCGGCATGCCCGGCACGAGTGCAATGTGCACATGGTTTTTGGCCGGCTATTTGGCCGACCACAAAAAAGGGGCCGATCCGGTGGTGATGCCGCGCGGGTTTTAATTGATGCTTTGCAATTGCGGTGCTAGCACCCCACATACCGGGGAATGCCAGCACCGGCACCAGCCGCGCTGTTCCGCAGGATACGCCCCAATCGGGACGACCAATGGGAAGTTCGGCAAGAGAATGCCGTTGGCAGGATGAACTGGTTGAAAACGCGCCAATAGAGCCGGCACGATGTGCGTGCCCTTTATTCGCGCCAAAGGTTGATGCCGAAATGACGAGCCGAATTTCCAGCCTGACGAAGCGCCCCACGGGGGTTCTTCGCGGTTGGGTGATCGGCGAACAGCCGGATGGCGCAACGCCAGACGGCGCCAAACGGCTTGCGCGCCAGTCGCCGCGCAGCGTCCTTTCGGCAGATGCACACAAACCGCCGCCGGGCGGGGAGCAAACCGGGCATGTGCCCGCGCTTCTAACCGGCAAACCCGCATTCGCGAACCACCCCGCCGGCACAATTGGGACATCGGCCCCAGCTATTGGGACATCGGCCCCAGCAAGAATGTGTCGGGCCGGCGTTCGCGCCACCGCAATGAACCGCGCCCAGTTCCCGGGATTCGTCCCGCGGCCGCGCGGCTGGAGATTATTTGATGACAACGCGCATGCTTATCGATGCGCGCCACCCGGAAGAAACCCGGGTGGCGGTGCTCAAAGGCAACCGGATTGAAGAATTCGATTTCGAATCTGCCGATCACAAACAGATCAAGGGCAATATCTATCTTGCCAAAGTAACCAGGGTCGAGCCCTC
>Ga0116227_10002529_pt1 | contig 41346 bp, 32 predicted proteins | sample S1TSphgellanicum_FD_89693 | JGI IMG/M metagenome (GOLD analysis project Ga0116227, IMG submission 89693) | Host-associated microbial communities from peat moss isolated from Minnesota, USA - S1T2_Fb - Sphagnum magellanicum MG | ecosystem: Host-associated > Plants > Peat moss > Unclassified... | reverse complement strand
CACAAAAGGGGTGTTTGGTATGCACTGCTGTCAGGAAGTTGTGATGAAACTTCAGTCCACACACCTCTCTGCACATCATATGCTATCAGAGCATCATATGCTGAAAGTGAATCTGATGTCTGTGTGCGTGTTTTCTGAGCTGTGCAGTACAGAAGCCCATTGTGAAGAGCTGCATCCTGTGTATCAAGGTAGAGGTCATTGGGAAGACAACCTGATAGCTGCCATGTATCCAAGACTGAATCATACACCTCAGTGCTTTGGGATCTATATGTGATGCTATTTCGAGGATAAGCTTCATTTCCTGCAAGTATGATCTTATAGGATTTCCTAGATTGATCCACAATCATATGCGTTACACAAGGCCACCGCCACTTTTGGTTCATGGGAGGAAGCTCCCTCCATCTATTGGTCACCGGGTTGCATACGGTAAGCCTTCCCACGTTGTCACGGTTGTAGAAACACAAAAGCCCTCCTGCTCCTGACCACACTTTCTTCCCTGCCAGACAAGGAAGGGAGAGAGGTGGCAATTTCTGCCATTTATTGGTGGATTTGCAGTACCCTGACCAGTGAAACTTCCCATTCTCTGACAGATTAACACTGTAGCGAACTGGACCATAAGAGGGCCAAGATGAAGAATTCTCCGCATGGGTTTGGAGGAACAGTGGGCAATGAATAAGTGATTGCCAGCGCTTGCACACTGTGGCGAGACGGGCAAGGTCAGTAAGGGGCAAATAAGCCAGAACACGTTCGAGAAGCTCCTCTGGTAATGCATCCCAGATTGCCTTATCCAAGTTGCCGTCTTGCATCCAAGCTTGCTCCTTCACTCCATGCCCAAACTTAGCCTCTGTTCTCACCGCACCTTTTGCTGCTGTTAGCTTCAGCCTGGAGAAAAAACACCCACAAAGAAACATCAACACACACACACACAAAAGCCATGCCTGGGGTACAAGATTTATGTTGGGAGCAGCCATAATTGCAGAACTATCAGACTTTGATTCCACACTGTTATGTTCAAGGAAATTGGGAAGCCTCAGCAATGCAAGCACAAACCCCACAGAGACAAATACGCAGAAATCAAGCATCATCAGCTGGATTGCAAATGCAACCAGGCCTGTCCAATCCTCTTCCAGAACACCAGCAGATTATATTTGCCCCGCTTGAAGCAGCTGTCAGTGGAACTTGTAGCTGGTTTTGCAGACTTCTCAAAAGGCACTAAGTTTGGAAAACCTCGAGTAAGGATGCAAAATCCTGGACAAAGCAAACTTCTTTTCAGGGCACACCGGCCCTCAGATCAGTTGTCACTACGAGTAGTTCTCTACTCTTTTTCTGTTTATTTCTCCATTCCGCTGGACAAACCTCCACTTCTTAGAGTGGCACATTAAGCCCCAGCCTCCTTTCAAGACTCCAAAGGAACTCGACACAGAAAACGCACCAACAGATGTGCACATGATGTGCACAGAATACTGTTGGGGTTTGGATCATACGACGTTTTTCCTAACCAAAGGAATCTACAGGGAAACGGGCAAGTGGAGTCCGAGTCTCAACATCGTCAGGAAGAACGGTTTCGTGTTTCTTACGATACAGGCAGAGCCCCTTGAATCGGCGACATGCAAGCGTATTGGATTGGCGTCACAGCACTAGGAAGACGGATCTGCCGATCGGCAATCAATATCTACAACGTACGTTCTGGAGGAGGAGAAGGATTACGTTATTATCACATGGCAAAGCGCGCAGTTCGATGTCTTTTTCATGTGAAAATAACGAGAACTTGGAGTGGCTGTGCAATTCCGTGAAGCTGAACAGTGACAACAACTTCGTGCTTTCTTAATTACACAGGCGTTGAGGATTTTCACAACCTGATGAGGACGAGGAGCGTGTGTTAGCACTATCTAATAAAACAACAACATGCTCCAGTTTTAAGGAGGTTTTCTTTTGCGGAAGAAGAAAGCCGCATACATGCATCGAGCCATGCTTCCGCAATACATTCCCTAAGAAAGTATACATGCTTCAACATTCGTTATTGAAGACTTGAAAGCATCCGTTCAGCCACGAATCGCACTAGAATCTTCTTCTTCTAGTTCATTTTTGAACGATCAGATTCGCATCGGAAATATCATCCTCAAGAAACAGAGTATGCTCTCCTCTTCTACCTCCACAAGCATCCAAAACTTCACAAAGTTGACAACCGGAAATGTGAAGAAGCGAGCGAGGGAGCTTCCTGGAAAAGAAACAGTACCGATTGGAGGTAGCACTGGCGCCGCTGCTTCTTGAAGACAGAAATCGCACCCAAGAACCGAGTGCCTTGATGAGAGTCGAAGAAAAAACTCCATTTCCGCTCCGCTTCTCCAAAACTTTTTCCTTCACCATTTCGGTACAATGCACAAAAAACACAATTCCCGGCACAGAAAAAAAGAATTCGCGATGCAACAACAATCACGACGACGACGACGACGACGATTTGCAGCGCCGCCGGCGGCAATTGCAACACAACAGCAGCAAATGCGAAGGGGCGGAGCGCACACACGCGAAGAATGAAGCACAAAAGATGATGACGTTGCCCGGCGTTGCTTAGCGTTGCCTAGCGTTTCCTCAAAACATCCCAGTTGTTCATTCATCCATCTACATTGTTGTTCATCTATCTCTGGTCACACACCTGCGGCGAGGCACGTCGTTGTTCAAGGCCCGTTTTACCCGGCGTGAAATAGGCAACGCCAACTGGCAAGCTCAAACCCGAAAAGAGATAACGAAGTTACAAAAGTTACCCCTCCAACAGAATTACCTGAACAGTAACAATAAAGAGTGAAATTAAATAAATACCTACGTACCAAAATGTAGGTAATGGTAGGCAAGGCAAATGTAGGTTAATTCTTTTTCTTTTCCCTATCTTATTATGACTAGGCTACCTACCCATGATGAGCCAAATTAATATTTTTTGTGTGGAATTTCGCTCAAATGAAAAAATAATAATTGGCCTTGCCTACCAAGGCAAGGATATTGTGTTTAGATTCATTATAGAGTATAGTAGCTTAAGGGATTTTTATACACCCCTATGTAATAATAATAGGTCTATTTGTATATGAGGATTTTTGAAAGATGATAATTTTGGCTTGTACACCCCTTGTTTGGGGTTGTGATCCCACAAAGGGTTTTTAAAAAAAAAGATAATTATTAAAAAATCCCTTCAAAAAGCAAGTTTTTGGCTGGAAGTACTCTATTATTCCTGAAGGCGAAGAAAAGCAAATTCTCCCAACTAGATACATATATTATGGCCTTCCCATACATATGGCTATTGTATATGTATGCAAGACTATTAATGGACGTTTCGTCGCAATGACTGGGGGACAAAAGCCCATTGCATATTAAAATTTATTTGTAAAGTGATCCAAACTATTGTAATTTGTAATACCTTATCTAGTTTGGCACTTAATTGTAAAATGATTATTTTAATTTTTTTCCAAACCAAGTTTGATAATAAAATTGATAATTTATGATGTTTTTTTGAGCTGATACCTATTATGTTGAAATAAAAATATTTGATTGATGGTTGCACTTAATGTTCAATAAAAAGAAAAGTACTACAACATTTTATGTTCCTCATGACAATTCTAATTTGTAACGGATCAAGAACTCCACTTTATGTAACATCTTAAGTGAACCATAGTAGATATTAGAGCTATTGCTAAGCATAAATAAATTAATAAATAAATAAGTGACTTGTAAATCACCTATCTATTAAATATTGAGTAATAGAAACAATGAAATTGATAGACCTTAAACTCGACCTACACTTTTGTCTCATCTTCCCAAAATTTTGAATTAATGAACCAAAAACATTCTTAATTTTTTTAAGGTTTGTATTTTTTTTAAAACTTTTATTTTTCATTAAAAAAAATATACAACGCCATATCTTTCTATTCAGGTAGGTAGTAAATAAGATTTATTCTTTTCTTTCAAGAGACAGGGTGGTCGGTAATTTGTTTTCACGTGGCACATGAGGCGAGGTAAATTGCGGGCCCGGACTATAACAACTGGCAGTAACGAAAGGTTGTGCGCAACCCGGGGACAGCCCGGGGCCAGGTGCAAACCGCAGCCGACGGAGCCGTGCCGGGCGGACGAATGAATGAGTCGTGATGAATGGGCGGTGGAAATTTGTTTTGTAAGAAAAGGGATGGAAGGATCTCTGTGGAATTCTATGGGTAAGTAAATAGATGAAACCAGGATTACATGACCCCCTACGAATGAATATCGTCCAACAACAGAGTGAAAACGGGGCGGGCGGGAATGGGGGGGGGGCCCGGCGGGAGGAGCGCAAATATCGAGGTGTCGTGTGGAGAACCGACACGACAGATGGCCCAAGTGGGAATGTAGAGGTACTTGAAATTGGCTTTTTTGTCTTTTTTTGGGGGTGTCTGAAAGCGTTTCGTAGTTTTTGGGAAGGCGCTTTTGTTGCGTGCGGTTTTTCTTTTTTTCCCTCTTCTTTTCTTTTTTTGGGAAGTGACTTTCCAAGACTGCCAAAGACTTGCTCTGCATTTGCTATCTTTAGCTCATCTTTTAGGCTCTGGTGCGTGGACGCACCAGAGGCCGCTATTTTTTTGTTTTTGGGATGCCATGAGTCTCCTCTTCAATTATATGCCTTTTTTTTGGGGGGAAGTAAAGTAATTTAAGTAACTTCCAATATAAGCAGGTTATTTCTTTTCGTAATAACCTCCGGGTGGGTCTAGTGGATTTTTCCTGGGATCACACAAGTTATTAATATCAATATAAAAAATTTGAGCTGCCAGGTAAGGAGGTTTTGAAAAATTTGGGTAATAACCATCAGTTATGTATAATATTAGGTTATCAATAACCAGTTGATAACCATTTGTTATCCTAATTTGTTATTAGCAGATAATATGTTTCTAAAATTTAAATTTTTTTTTAGTTATTTATTTATTTATTTATTAGTGTTTCAAAATTGATAACCTACCTGGATGATAATCAAGGTCATCTAAGTAGCTTATTAGATTTTTGGAAATTCAACATCAATTTAGTTGGTTATCAGAAAATCAATTTAATACCATACCAATATAAATAAACAATATCCTAGTGTCAAAATGTTTTAAGACCTTGCTATTGCCACCACCACACCAAAAATGAATTGCTGACTAAATTACAACCATGGTAATCAAGTATTAACAATTCCCCATTACCCGCGCTTCCCTAAGTCTACCGTTTAGTTTCAAAACTTTTGGAAGGTCCTTCATAGTTTATACTAGTAAGGATCTAATACTCATTTAGTAGGTTCAAATACAATACCAGTCTAACACTGGTCAAATTTATACCCATAACAAGCTACTCAAATGGGTTTTCTAATAATGAACCACTTTGGTGGCGTATTAAATACAAGGCTATTTATTTCTAATCCAAGAAAATACCAGTTTTCACAAGTTGATGAAGGTCCCCCTTTCTCCACATCAGGCCCTTAAACTTAGAAAATCTCCACCCCAAAACTGTAAAAAAAATCCCTTTATTTTAAAATAGAATAGTGTTTAATGATCACTGTCCCTACCCACAAACGTCATAAAAGTCCCTTTAAACACTCAAAGACCATTTATGTCTTTACATCTGGATGAGTAATAGTCAGTGTCCAAATCCATAGTAGAAAAAAGCTTTTTAAAGGGGTTGAAATGACCACTGCAAAATGGAGATTCAGCTATCGTGCTGCAAGATTTAATGAAAAGGGGTGTTTGCAGGTGTGGGGGTGGAGATGCTCTTAAGAGTCCTTAAAGTTCTGAGCACCTTTGAACCATAGGTGTTTTTAGAGAGGAAAGAAACCTAGAGGAGGGTCTTTCATACGATTAGGGAAGCCTTTACCTGAACCAACTGTTCTTTTCAATTTAATGGAACACCTGCCCACCACTAAACACAACAATCCTTGGCCCTTACCTTACACACATAATTTCGAAGGTACTTAAAGTTTTTTGGTTTTCTTTAACCTCTTTCTTCTTGTGAAGAACTCCAAGAAATCTCCTAGTACTTTTGGAGGGCGTCTTATATCCATGTACATGCTTCCTAGAAAAGAGGACGGATATTACACCCACTCCTTAACCATGGGAGGAAACTTACACGTATAAGGACTCCAGCTCTTCCACTCCTTGATCTATACATGTTTAGATTCATGATAACCATTACCTTTCATAATGGTTAATGCCCAAAGCCAAAGGATGCGCAACATTCCCTCAGAGCACGAGTTGGCTATGGTCTTATGTTAGGTTCCTTATTTTCAGAATGCCGGGACCCTACATCTTTAGGCTCCGATTTATTGACTCTGGCCTATGGTAGAGACTAGAGACATTATGATACAACCCCAAACTAGCCAAAATTTTGATATCCCTACATTCTAGGATCATCTGAAGTACATTGTACAATTATTGGCCTTGCCTTCGTAGGCAAGGATATGGTGTTTAGATTCGTTATAGAGTATAGTAGCTTAAGGGATATTGGCCCCTAGGTAGTAGTAGTAGGTCTATTTGTATATGAGGATTTTTGAAAGATGATATTTTGGCTTATGTTGAAACTTGAGATTAGTTCTAGAGTTATAATAATATCTTGAAGGATTTTGGTTTCTTGGAGAGGATTTTTTTTTTGAAGATTATAATTTTTGCATGATGAAATATTTGAATTTCCATAATTCTTTCTTTGGCCTCAAGATACTTTTAAATGTAAATGGCTAGGCCATAGTGTGACACACCCCCTTGTTTATTTATTTTATTAGAAGCACAACAGTAAACCTGACCTGATAAGCAATTGGCACCCCCAAGTCAAGTTTAGTTCACCCTTGGGTTACGTTAAGGATCCACCTGAGCTTCACCATGCAAAACACCATGTATTTCCAATTTTGTCTGTTGAATATTATCATCATCTTCATGGATGTCATTTAAAGGAGAGAACCATGTGACCAGCTGTTTGTTATCTCATCTTTGAGGTGAGAAGTCCTTTTGGTCACTCACTCTCCCCATGTTTAGGTCAACATGGCACATTGCTAGACAAACAAGACTTAGAAAGAAGAATATATCCATGAATAGAAAAAAATTGGAGGGCTCAAGTTTTATTGAATGAATGGGAAGTCTTGGGTGTACAAACTATTGGTGGGTTTCAGTGTGGTTTTTTTTGGGTCTCTCATGAGTTCATGGTTGGTGAAGGAAATTTAGGGTTTAGGGTTTAGGGATTTGCTAGCGGGTATCACGAGAGACTGGTGACTTTTATGGACACGAGTTCATATGATGGATGGATGGATGGATGGGCCCATGAGGTTGAAATTAGAAGTTTGGAGATATTTTTTGGGTCCAGAGAACTTTGAAGCAGCACAAGCAGAATCTTTTCAGTGTATCAGGAGGCCACATTATCGATGGCGGAATCTGTCCCACCACCACAAACAGATGCCAGATCTTGAGTATCAAAGAAAATATAAAAAGTAAAAAATTATGTGGATGATGATGCTTTTTTAGGGAGGATAATGCCCCTGGAGAGAGGCATTCCTGAAATAAGTTCCTCCCCTTGGCTCCACCTCAAGTGGGAGCTTCATTTGAGAATGCCCCCCACTCCAAAGGGCATATCCCCTACACTTAACTTCTTCAATGTGCCATGACATAGGAATCTGAGCTTTTTAGGGATATCATTTGGGACTTTGTCTTGTATCTATCTTACTGAGCCACCCAAATAACATGGGAATCTGAGCTGAAGATTGCAGCTGCTCTGTGGGTGTGGTAGTGGGAAGACCAGTAAGTGGACTTTACAAGAATTGTAAAGCCTGTGGGGGGAGTTAGGGTTTAGGGTTTGGGGCTTTATGAAAATGGGTGAAATTCTTTTGTCTAGGAACTCAACTCCCAATACACTTGAGGGCAAACCAAAGGAAAAGGAAAATGAAACCTCGTCTTTACAGATATTGGAACTGTTTGCACTGTTTTAATATTATACAGATTGAAGTTGTGGTGTTTAGGTTTAGGGCTTTTAAAATTCTTGTCACTGGTGCTGAACTGAGCTTGTTGATCAAAGCCATCCAATTGGGTCCCTTGATTTTTATAAGGATGCTCAATGGGGAAAGGGTTCACTGCTTTGCTTGTTTAGTTCTCATTTATTGTTGTCGAAAAAGATTAAAGCTTTGTTAACAAATCAAACACACAAGGAATATTATTTCCCCAATTAAAACTAGCCAAGAACATATTCGCTTTGTTATATCAAACGGTTTCTTTAAGTGTTCAAAAAAATATACTTGGAGACTAGAACCCAACGAAAAACCATTTTGGCAAAACCTACATTTTCAACAAGCAGCTCATCGGACCTACATTTTCAACCAGGGGCTGCTATATTTTCAACAAGGGGATTCTGCCCCTACTGGCAAGTTGAAACTTGAAACAAGCAACATTTCAAAATAGGAAATATTCCATGAAGTGCTCAAAAAATGGACTCATATTCTCAGCAATAACACCTGGAGGACATTACTCAAAATGTGAGACCAATTGAAAACTAGATTCGTGTGGTCTCTCCCTTCCCCGGCAGAGCTAACAATTTGAAAGAAAAATGCCCTTTCCTCAAGGCATGTCAATGTGATGATATATAGTAAAGCCTGTGACTTAAAACTGACTACATAAAACAAGGATTTAAAACTGAGGCAATTTAGACACACTAAACTATTTCATAACATTGACATAACCTTGTTTATTATTATTTATAATCATTATCTGTCAAAATTTTCAGAATTAAAAAATCAAGTGTCAATGTTTAGATTTCAAATTTAATTAATTATACTCCCACTTGGGAGTCCCAAGACAAAAAGTCATTTTAATATAATTCACACAACAAAGTCCAAAATATATTATAAAACAAAGTCCAAAATATATTATAAAACAAAGTCCAAAATATACTATAAAAAAAAGCATGGTGACCTCCTCCCAAGTCAAGGTTATATAAGTAATGAGCCCAAGGCAAGTTCATGACTCAAAGTTGACTTCATTACCACTAACCATTTACATGTTGATTTCATTTTGACTAACCATTCACATAATCTAACTTGTGTAAATGATTTGATTGGTAGGTTCTTGTGAATGTATCACTTTATTTTAATACCCATCCTAAAGCTCCCACACACCCCTCTTTCTTTAGAGCACGAAATTGAAAACTATACCCCAAATTTTTCTTTTTTCTATTTTCTTTCAATTGCAACATTTGGGGAATTCATCTCCCAAGCTTTAGGAAGAACTTAAGGGTGTATCAAAAGGGGATTAATGTATTTGCAAATGGCGTCAATGCACAAACAAGCACAATTGACACAAGAGGGGGCAAAAAATTGAGGTTAAAGTCAATGTTTTAATTTCATTAATTATTTTTAACATCACTATTGCAAATATTTGTGCAATGGCACTTGATCATCATGATTTGTGAATAGTTCCAATGCACTTTGTTTCTCCAAATGGATGTCTTTTTCAATGTGGTAGTCGACATTTCAATAGTGATTTTTCTTATTGCCTAATTGCACATTCTTTCATTTTTGTGACCTTTTTTTTTTGGTTGCATGACAAAAATAAAGGTGCTTCAAGCTTGGAGCCATAGATACATTTTCAGCTATTTCTAATTTTTCCAAAATGAACTCATGAACATTTTCTACATTTATTATAATCAAAGGTGTAAATTTTTTGATGGACATACTTTTCTAATTTTTTTTTCTTATTTCTATACATTGAGGTATATTTTTGAAGAGTAGCCAATAATGAATGAACATGTAAAATGCATTCTTGGGGTGCTTAGACTTGTACAATTCCAAAGCTTTTTAAAAAAAACATCTTCACTACAAGCATCATTTTCATTCAATGTAAAAACAACCTCACAATTACCCCAAAATTTGGAGATGTCCTATTTTATCACACCCCATTTCTCTCCAAGCTCCTAGTTAGACATTGTCCACAGCTAACAAGCATGTTCTTGTTGGAAAGATGCGTGCTCCAAGGAAGTTTGATTTTTTTGCCATTTCTAGTTATGGGATCTTGAAAGAGGTGAAGCACATTCTTGTAAAGATGTTTTTCCTTCTTCTCCACAACAAAAAATTTCCCCTTTTTCACTCTTACAATTTTTGCATCTTGAGTTGCCATATTGGTGCTAATAAGAAGAATAACCAAACCTACAAGGATGGCACATGAGATGGTGATTCTTCTCACAAATGTGATTACCTCTTTTGAATACAAATGTTGAACTTTGTACCTTGTTTGTAGGGTGCAATGGAGATGATCTAAGAATAAGGCCATGAAGGTCAACCAATAAAATTATTTGTAAAATAGTTTTTAATTTGATCTTGACTATACCATTCATCTTCCCTTCTTGAGCTATCCTTAAAGTCTAACATTGTGAGAACTAATTTTCAAACTAAAAATTAACTCCTCAAAAGTGATTACCATAGTCACTTTTCTAACCACACTATAGTCTATTTACATTATACTAAGGGGCTACCTTCTAGGGGTGTAAGTAGGTTAGGCCTACCTACCTACCTACCCATGGGTTCCTTACCTAGGATAAGGGCAATCAAAAGCCTACATGGGAGGTTACATAGGGCCATCCTAAGGGCTACTTAGGGGCTACCTAGGGGTTATTTAAAAAGCTAGATATTGCCTACCTAGGGAGCTATAAAGGGACTTCTTAAATTAACGGATAGTGGGGGTTATTTATGGGCTTATATAAGGATATATTTAAGGACTACTTAAGAGGTTGCCTAAGGGGATATGTAGGGATTAGCTAAGGGCCTACCTTGGTTAAAAGATAGATAGGGATTAATTAGGGTGCTACATAAGGTTTACCTAGGAAATTACCTAGGAACCTACTTATGGGGCTACATAGGGGTATACTTAATGACTATGCAGAGGAATAGTCCATTAAGTAACCTTTAGGTATCCCATAACCTAGGTAGGTCCCTAAGTCTTTCCCTAAGTAAGCCCCAAGTAAGCCTTAGGTAATCCCTTAAATAACCCATAATTCAAGTATATTCCTAGGTGTCTCCTAAGTAAACCTCGAGGTAAGCCTTATGTAATCTCTAAGGTATACTTTTGATAACCTTTAAATAATTCCCAAGTTAGCTTTATGTAACCATTTAAATAGTCCTTAGGTATCCCATAGCCTAGGCAAACTTTTGGTGTCTCCTTGAATTCCCTAAATAAGTCATAAGTAGCCTTTTAAATAGTCCTTAGGTATCCCATAACCTTAGTAAACCCTTAGGTGTCTCCCTTGATAAGCTCTATGTAACTCTCTAACTAATCCCTAGGTATCCCCTTAGGTCTTCCATTTGGTATTGGAACACCTATGTGTTCCATGCACTTGCAAAGCTCATTTTTCCTACAACTAATAACAACACAAAAGAACATGTAGCATGTTGAAACTCAAGGGATTTCCACATGGCATCGAAGCATTTTTAAGGGTTCCATGTAAGTGTGAAAGTAATTTCTCTATAGTAACGTTGTTTCTTCAACCCTGACCAAATGCTGGCTCATATGTCCACTTGATTTTTTGACTAGCCCCTACCAAATGTTGTTTCATATGTGCACTTGATCCTTGGACTAGCCCCCTACCAAATGTTGGCTCATATATGCACTTGGTCCATGCATTAATGACCCATGTTCAAGTCTTGGTAAGTCAACAAAAGTGGAGCTATGGATGATAACCTAAAGTTGTTCCCTTTAGGCAAAGGTGTCCTCTATATATAGTGTCTAAAAGAATTTGGACATTGGGCCATCAACTAAAAGACATGGAATTGTGTTTGCTAGCGTGTGTCTCGAAACTTTATAATGCCTAAAAGCTAAAACATTCAAAAGTGCATGCACTTCTCGCAATATACCTCATCCAACTTGCAATAAAATAAAATTTTGAACTTTTGAACTTTTCCAATTGAAAGTAGGGCTGAGTCACCAAGCAATGGTAAAAAAAAAAAAAAAACAACATGCTAAAATTTGAAAATACCTTTGAATCATAGAAAAATGTTGTGAAAAAAAAATTGAAGGTTGGGCTTCTCTAATTTTGAAATTTTATTATGTTTACAATGCAAAATTTGAATTGATGCAATGTAAAAGTCTCCAAATTTGCTTTCAAGGTCATGATGCATTTTGAAAATCAAAAGCCAACAATTAGATGTTTCAAGCTCAATTCAAACATCATATTAAAAGACCAATTTTATTTTGATTGCAATATGGACTTGGATTGTCCTAATTGAAGTAAGAAATCCACTTGATGGTTCCCTTGGAATTTGGATTAAATTTTGATGTCAAAGAAATTGGTGTAAACTGGCATGGTATGATGATAAGGTGGTTTAGCATGAAATTTACAAGGTAATTCATAAGGCAATTGAACATTTATCAATTTAAATTCATGTGTCATGTGACTTTAGCTTTTCTTTCATTCTTTCTTGTTTGTTTACAAGGGAAAAAAGGGGTTAGACTACACCTCTCATAAGGCAAGGCAAAGTGAACCATAAAAACTTCCCATAACATCATCACATTAAATTAGAAGTGCAAATCCAAACCTATGTGATGTTTTGTGTTAAGTTTTTCAAATATGAAAGAATATGGACAAAGCCCACACCACAAGAAACATCTTATCCAACTAATGGGATATATGTGCCTCTTTTTCCCCCTTTTCTCTTCCATGAAAAAGATCCATGGGACCAACAACAAAAGGTTATAAGCCACAAAGCTTTTGATGTTGGAAACACACTTGGACCATGAAACAAGGGTGTTGTTATTTTAGTGGAAGCAAGAAGGAGGTGGTGGTGGTGGTGGCTGGGTTGATTGGGTGTAAATGTTGCATGGATGACCTAGATGATAATGATCCTCATCTAACACAATCCATCCATCGGGTATGCTAATGGGAGTTTGTTCCATCAACCCCCCAAAATGGGGCTATTTTGCATAGGGCCCTCATGTTAGTGCATTACACTCTAGGAGCTGAATGTGCAGCTTGAGATCCAGAAGGTAATGCTCTGTTTTTTCCAATGGTTTTTTGATACCCGGCGGGTATCTCAGGGGAAAAAACCAGAAAATTGGCTTGGCATATAGAAAATGGTTGATGCCTGGCGGAGGCAACATTCCATTTTATTTTTTGCAAAATGGCCCACAAACAGAGGTGGAGAAAGAGCATGGTGCCCTCTTCAGATTACACTTTAGAAAATTGAGAGAAAGTCTTTATTGTTTGCAATTGATGAAAGGTATGTAGTAGTGTGTACTTATGAGGATAAGATAGGTATCTGCAAGTGCTGCAAATGTCCCTAGTGTTGAACAAGGACAGTCGGTCAGGCTTTATTATGCCTTCCTTTTCACTGAGTACAACAATATCTTCTTCTAGATGCCACTTTCAACATTCCCCACAGCTTCCAAACAAGCTTCACAAACTGACACTGGCTGCAGAAGCCGACTCAACTAGGCTAGAGCAGCTGAGCTCCCATAGATCCTTCTGTTGGCCCTCCTTGTGAAAACAAGGGGTGTGTCACATTGTGTGGCCTTGTTGCCATTTGCATGATTAAAAAGTATTATCTTAAGGCAAAAGAAAAAGTATGAAAGCTCGAATATTTCATCATGCAAAAATATAATCTTCAAAAAAATCCTCTAAAAGAAACCCAAAATCCTTCAAAATATTATAACTCTATAACTAATCTCAAGTTTCAACACAAACCAAAATATTATCTTTCAAAAAAAACTCACATAAAAATAAACCTTTTATCACCTAGGGGCCAAAATCCCTTGAGCTACTATACTCTATAATGAATATAAACACCATATCCTTGCCTACCAAGGCAAGGCCAACAAAAGATGGGTTCCATGTTTCTGGATGTTCCATTAGTTTTGAACATGCATCCCAATACAACTTTCTAGCCTAGGAATTTGTTGTGAAAACAAACCTTGATTTGGTTAAATGCATTGCTCCATCTTTCATAACTATGGCCATGATTAGATCTCTCAATAATTGCTATGACTACATTTGTACCAATATGGCTTGGAAAACTACCATAGATAACCACCAAATCATAATGAGCATAATTCTATCAAATGTCACAACTGGACCTTGAATTATGATTCATTACAGCTTTTGGGAGTTGGGGTTGAACCCTAGTTCTTAGCTCATCACTATGCCTACAAATTGAATCTAGTGTAAAACAAATAGGGAAACTATAAGACAAACTTTAGTAGTATAGTTGAAGAACTATTGATTGGCATATCATAAGACAAACTTGTAATTTTGGATCTATCATAAAATCCAAACAAGTATCAATAATTTGGAGCAAGTGGCAAAAGAGAACTATGAGAGGGAAACTTAGGTTCAGCCGCTTAATTTTGTTCTCTCTCTTCTTGAATAGGTAGGCACTTGAGTATGGCAAAGTTTAGGTGTTCTTGGAGCTTATAGATATTTATGGGACAAATGGAATCCAAACAAAATCTTAGAACAAAAATCTTTCAAGCATTGGACTTAATAAATTGCTTTTGAAAGCACATCCTTTTTGCAAGAATGGGACAACAATTTTCACTCACCAACACATGAAGGATGTGATATTCACATTCAAAGGACGATTGCCTTGTGGTTCTTGTAATAGTCAAGGTGAGATGTTAGACTAAACATCCCACAAACAAGCTTTGTTGGGCACATTTTCATGTTTGTCTTTTTACACCTTTGCACCAATCTACATTAAACCACATTGCACAATTTTGCTTGTTTTGCATGTTTTAGAATATATGCGTGTTAATGTTGTCCCATGATTTCAAACCCAACACCTTTTAACAAAAATATTGAAAGTACCAACCATCAACATAGCTTTTAGCTTTGAATATTAGCAGTTGTATTTTTTTTATTTAACCTAGAAGGAAGATTAAACCAACCAAATTTTAGAGTAGAATCCTATGGCTCTGCATAGGGTTAAGCTATACTTACCACCAAATGCGTTGAATATAGTTCAATGGGGGTGTTTAGTGCTTTCCAACACCCCCAATGAGTTATGTTCAAGCTTGTTGTTTTGTGCCTTGCATTGTTTTGTGCATAATCATTCAATTCATGTTTTGATGTTTTTTCACAAAACAAAAAAATTCTTAGGGAACTCACTCTTTGTATATTGTTAAAAACACTTAAAATAAAAAGAGTATTTTTTAATATGGCATAAATGAAATAATGGTATATTTTAAATATATTCTAGATATAATTTTAATTTTATATTTATATTTTAAATATAGTCACATAATGAATTATATGCACCCTATTTCCATGCAAATAAATTATAAATCTTACTTTCCTAAGTAAGTTAGACCTTATAACTTTTTCCATGCTATTTGGAATATAATGGAAATGACTTCCCTATGAAAACTTGGTATGTGTGTTGCAATTTTTCATAGGATTTGAACTCCCCGTTGTTGGGAAGTAGGATTTAATTGTTTACATTTGTCTACTTCTTGCTATTTAAAACAACTACATTTGATTTTAGATTTATTTTTTACTTTGCAAGTTATTAGAGATACCCTATGACAAAATTGCACATGGCAAAATAATGCCTTTTCTTACAAATTTTTTAAAACATGCAAATATCTTGTTTGGGGAGTGTTTGGTGTCTTCCAACATCTAGCATCCCCACCCAAAGGACAATTAATTTGTGGAAGACACCACATATCCTTTAACAAGTTTTGTCCATAACCTATTTTTGGAGCATCACATGGCTTTGCATAGTGTGTCATTTGGCAAGATTCCAAATATCCCTAAATGAACTTTGTTTAGGCTTGTCTTTGTGTGCCATTTTTGCACCTTGCTTGGTTCTATGCAACATTGAGTGGTTTTGTTTATTCTATTTGAAAAAAAATTAATCATTTTTTAAATGTTGTTCCACACCAATTTTGAACCCAACACTTGCCAAAAGAGGATGACAACACCTACCATCAACACACTTTTCCATGTTGATTAAGAATAATGTTGGTTTTTTATTTATTCTAAAACTATGGTCAAACCAATCAAACCTTATGACAAAATAATACTCGGATTTGCAAAGTGTGCCTCATTAATGTCTAAACTTAGTGCTTGTTAAGGATATTTAACATTTTTTCATAACTTGTGTTAGCTTCCACCATCAAAATTTTTTAACTTGTCCTAATTTTAATAATTAATGTAATTTTTTAATTATTGATTACTAATTTTCTATTGTTCTTGATTGAGATTTGAACCCAAGACTCCAAGAAAACAAGAAACAATAGGCACCCACCAATAGCCTCCTTTTTGACAAAACAATGTAAGGCACCACATTGTCTCCAAGACAATGCTCTTTAAAGGGTATTTAGTATCATCAACCCAATGGAAGGATTAAACAACTAACAATGCTTTAAAATTATGTGTGTAAGGTAAATATTAAATTAATTTTTAAATTTTGAATATTACAAAAATGAAAGGTTTTCTAAAAATCAAATTGAAATCTTATGTGAAGAAAATGTCGATTTGTGGTTTAATGGATAATTTTACAAAGTAGATGACTAAAACTGAATGGAATTCTTTTAAAAATCTTCTTTACATGTAAGATAAACTACAAGGTCCAAGATGTTATCAAAACAAAGGATCCGCACAAAGTGGGAATTAAGTACATATTATGTATTTTGGTAATGCCTTTATTCAATGGTTAATTACTCAATGTCAAGAAAGGAGAGGAAATTTCTTTCCACATGTATTAGACTTTTCACAAGTTTATATTATATATGGAAACATGTAAGTTAATGTTCTCACTATTTAATTTACAAAAGATGGAATCTTGCATTTATTATTATTATTTATAAATTACATGCAAAGGCAAGGATCATGGATTTTAATTAAAGATTTAACATAAACACAAATGTTGGTGACACTTTGAAAAATAATTAAATGTCAAACTTGGTTAAATGAACTTGTAAGGATAATAACAAATGAAACAAAACATACATGTTATATGATAAATGAATAGAAAATTAATAATTATACTCTACCAAGAAGGAGAGAAGATCTGTGGTAAAAATGAACAAAAATTTAAAAAGTTATGCAAAACAATTTCTTCAAAACTTATAAAAGAAGCTAATCAAAGTTTGTCGCATACATTAACCTTTTTACATACTCCATTAATATAATTGCACAACTCAATTCTCTTATTGTGCACTATAAGTTACAAAACAACAAACGTTTTTGCTGAATTTGAGGAATAGGGGCAAGGCAATGCAAATTTCAAATTCACGTTGAACATTAGAAGAAATGCACCATAAGCAAAAATGTCAAAACCCATGCTAAAAAAAACAAAAATATATAGCTACACCCTACAAAATACAAAATTTTAAGTTGGTGGGAAAAACATTAAATATATGATAATAAAGAAACAACATTAAACGAAAAACTAAAAGTGATTTAAATTACAAATGGATAAGAAGACAAAGTTGCTAATGTTGGACTTTTCAAACTTTACAAGACATTCAACCTAATGCAAGAAAACCATAACAAGAATTTTTTTTAAACCAAAAGAAAGAAAATTTGCACTCTTGATTAAAAAGACTGAACAAAGAAAATGACAATAATTCAATTTTCAAAAGTAATGGATAAACATTTAGGACACCTAAAGCGCTTGAAGGACTAGCATACTATTTAGAATATTCAAAGTTAGTATGCATTCAAAACATGAAACAAATGAAAAAGAAAACAACCCACAAATTAGGTTAGAAAGTGCTTCAAACAATAAAGGAAAAATAAATGAAATTTGTTAATCCTAAAAATTTCAAATTTGCAAAATCACTTGATTAATGCAAAGCAATCACAACAAACAAAATTTAACCACTATAAGTAGTAAGCCAATCTCAAAGGAATTTATCCATGCCAAATGTTTTGAACATTAAAATTTCAACTTCTAATGTTTGTGAGGAAAAGGAGAAAAAACACATGTTTAGATCTTACAACACAAAATGTGATCCAAAATATAAATATATTATGTGACAAGCAACACCCATTCCTTTAACAAAGAGGAAATGAACTTTACATGCTTGTGGCTTGATATAGACATCGTACCAAATAGCCCAAAAGCTAGAATATTATCAATGAGTGTTTGAAGGCTTTATTATGACCAATGTTGGTCGGATATATAAAAAAAATTGGTTATGCATCTGGATGGTCATTGGATATGGATGAATCCATATTCAAAAAAATTCAAGTTTTGGATATTCAACAATATACACCACTACTGGATGTATGTTATGTACGCATCTAATGTGTAATCATATCCAGTTCATTTACCTTTAATATGTAACTTTATCCAGCCCATTAAGGTCTCAAAAATGTTAGATATGAATAAGTTAGTGTTTAGTTCCTTTAAGTTTTATGGCTAGAGCCCATCACATTTTCCTTTTGGCAATGTTTTGTTTTAAACCTTTATGCCTTTGCACTTGATGATGATGCTCAAAGTTTGACATGAACTTAGATTTTAAGCTTGTAGGTTTCATTAAGGTTTTTGGTAAGTCAATTTGTGCACTTGGGAACTTTGCACTTCCAATTTTTGTTTAGATTATTTGTTTGAACTTTCCCTCTTCTTGTAACATTGGTTATAGCTCGTCAAAAGAGCTTGTTGTGAAAGCTTGGTGGTGGTCAAATGCTTTCTAAGTTGTGAAAGCTTGCGGTTCAACAATGTTAAAAGCCTTAGGCCTTTGCAATTTTCTTTGCAAGAGATTGATGTACGTTTATGCTTCCAAGTAAAAAGTATAAACTATTTTTTTTTTGTTTTCATGCTTGTTATTTGTTTACAGTTCTTGGTTTTTTTGTTTAGCACTTTTGTTGTTTAACGAATTGAGAGCTCAAAGGTTTTGTGTGTTTTTTGAATCTTGGTAGAAGGTTGCTCAACAAGTCTAAAGGAAAGGTTTTTTGTGTTTTTTGTTTTGTTTATGTGCATCAAAATTAAATGAACTAGGACCTACATCAAGTTTTTGTTGTTGTTCAACAACTTGTCAACGAATTGTAGAACTAAATTGTTTATGTTTTAGTCATTGGTTTCTTTTACTACTTGGTGTTCGCCAATTGTTTAACATTCATTAGTTACTTAACATTCACTAGGTGCTTAACATTGGTGACATCATAATAGCCAATTGGACATTAATAGAAGAATAACAGTTAACAAAAATCAATGTAAGGATTAAGGAAAAACCATAGATGGTGAAAGTAAATTCTAAATTACGACCAAAGAAGGTGTTGGAGTTGGAGGAACTTCTTTAAAGGTACAAGGATGTCTTTGCATGGATGTACAAAGACTTAAAGGGTATCCCATTAAAGTTAGTTCAATAGAAAATTGAATTGGATACAACCATACCATTGGCACATCAGGCCATGTATAGCAGGCCTAATAAAACCTGGCATTCTATTTTTAGATGCCAACTTTGCCAGAATTAATTTCGCCAAAGTGCCATAATAAAGTAATACAGTTATTAAGAGCATCCCCATCGCAAGTCACTAAAACGGTCATTATCACTATTTTTTCGTAGTCAGTCTGAGCCTCTAAGGGCCAAAATAGTGATTTGGGTGTAGTCATTTTTGTGGTTTCCCATTGCAAAATCACTAAAATTTAGCATCTTCTTGCTTTCCATTGTGGCGGACGGATTGTAGATCCAAGCGGAGCGTGATTCCAACAACAATGCCAGGGAATTGGAAGCGCCCCCCGTGATGCCAACGGATCTCGTCAAGATGCGTCCTAATGTGTTCATCAGCGAAGTACTAAATTAATATTGTGAGCACCTAGCCAAACACTGGAGCGTGGACCTGATTGATAAAGCGGAGAGCGAACATCGTGAACTGCTCGCTATCTACGTGCGTGAGCCAAATGTGAAGGCTGCCCTCGACAAGCACGACGAGAAGATGTTCTTTAACGAGGCGTGGGACTGCTTGAAGGGGCGCTTCATGCAGATGCATCACCTGTGCGGTGGATTGGCGACAACGTTCCCGAATACGACGTTCGTCGAGAGTGACTTTTCCATCGTTAAATGGGAGAAAAACGACTCCCGTAGCAGCTTGACAAGTCTGTCCCTCATGGGCATTATGCACGTGAAGCAGTTCAAGCAAATCAAAATGATCAAGCGCCAATCTTTCGCTTGAATAACAGTGCGAGTTTGTCTCCATATCCATTCCATTCAACATATTCTTTGCTTAGTTGTGTTCCATTTGCGATGGCTGCGAGAATGGTAATAGTGGTGTCCGTTTTGATTTTATCTTCTAATAGGGGGAAGCCTGTTACGGAAAATAAAGCATATGCCAGATGTGCCAGTATTAAGGCAACAAATGTGCCCAAATTTAATTCTGGCAAAGTTGGCATTTGCCAGGTTTTATGAGGCCTGATGTATAGGTTAAATCCAAATTACGCTATAATATTGAAACAAGACATTGATAAATTGTTAGCAATTTCATACAACCTCATGTGGAAAGGCTACATGGCTACCACCAATTGTGGTAATATTAAAGAAAAAAAGGAAATTCAAAATCTATGTGGATTTCAGAAAATTGAATGTAGCAACAAAAAAGGATCCTTTTCCATTACCATTCATAGATGAGATATTAAACATAATGGTAGGGTGTGAAGCATATTCATTTTTGGATGGATATTCTTGGTATCATCATATATCCATAAATCTAGAAGATAAATACAAGACGACTTTTGGCATAGATTGGGGAACATTTATTTTGAGGGTGATGCCTTTTGGAATCAAGAATGGACCTCTAACATTTTTTTAAATTGTGACAAAAGCATTCACACTATGAGAAATTGTGTCCACCAAAACCACATTACCTTATAACTAAAACTCAAAAACAATTCATATACAACTCGTATGAAACTATCCACTTAAAATACAGTGTATTAATAAATAAATTGTCATGTCAAAAAATTAGTTAATTGTATTATAGTTGCAAGTGAGTTGAAAATGGGTCTTTTATATGATAATTTATACACATCGTACATACATATATAGTCAACCATGTTTGACTTTTTAAGAGTTGCATTGTAGTTGTATGTGGCAACTACTTTAGAACTATTATAAATGTGTTAGTAAAACAACAAGTATGTTGCAATTAGTGTACAATGTCATACATGCAATTATGCCACATGTCCACATTTACACCACCTATTATGGGGTACATTTGCAATTAATTTTCGATGATGATTCCCATTGATATGATCAGTATGGCCACTAATGCGCCATAACTAAAGTATTACTATTCAACTATGTTATGACTATAAAACAATTATTTATAACTAATAAGGATACATATTCATAAATTATTTATATCTTCATCATATGTGTTTCATTTTGAGTGATTTAAAATGTTATGGGGGCGTTACCTCAAGTTCTAAAAATCATTTTTGAAGTGCAAAGGAAAATGACTAACGAAAAAATAACAAGAAAAGAAACAAACTTTACAACTTATAAAACATGTTTTTTTTTTCTTTCACTACACCAAAATGCATCCTAATTCACTTTGGGTTTCATTATATCTTGAGTGAATTTGGACATTTATACCATGATGAAACTGATCAACCCCCCAATGAACAAGGACTAGTTGTTATGGATAGTGAATTGGTCCACTAGTACATAGTGAAATATAAATTTACCAAGCCATTTCACTTGTTAGTTAATTAATAAAAGAAAATAAGACTATGTGGACATCAGGCAACATGGAAATCAATTAAATTTAAATTATTTGATATTTAATATTATTGATAATTTCAAAATTTTCAACCTATGAATTATTAGCACATGGTAATTTATGTTAAGTTTAAAACCTAGCCTAAATACATAGGCCATGTAATCAACCTAAGTTGACACCTATTCTAGAGAATTACATAGGAAGATATTTGGTCAACTTACCATTATTGACCACAAACACAACATTTGTGAAGTTTGATCCCTTGACCTCTAAGACGGAAGCAAACACCCTTACCATCAAGCCACCACATTTGTTGTGATAATGTGTTACATTACATTCTATTTATCGAATACTCAGTTTTAAACATTACGAAAACATAAACTTTAAAAATTCATATCTTATTGAAATTTTGTTCAAATGAAATGATTAAATTTTAATTAAATTTTTTTTCAATAATTTTACATAATTACATTTATTTCATTTTGAAATTATAAAATCATCTGAACAATTTTGATTTTGAATATCACTATTCAATAACATTTCAATGATCATTCATTTGAAAAAAAAATGTTTAATAATGCATAAGATTTTTGTTAATATAATAATATTACCTTTGTTAGGCTATTTTCAGTTATTCTAAAGCTAGTTTTCATTATTCTAAATTATTTCACCCTACATTATTTATGGCTATTATGGTTATTTTTAGTTATTTTAAACTATTTTTAGCTAATTCACCTTAATTACTTTTGGTTATTAAATTATTTTTTACTATTGTAAATAATTTTTGGTTATTCTATGTCATTTTTTGCTTTTATAAGTTATTTCATTTTAGGTTATTTCGACTATGTGTGGCTATTGTTGGTTATTCTATTGGTGGTTATTAATGGTTATTTTATTAATGGTTATTATAATTATTTTATTGGTGGTTACTAATGGTTATTCTATTAATGGTTATTGGTAATTATTCCATTCGTGGCTATTAATGGTTATTTTATTAGTGACTAAATTACCATAAGCTATTGATGGCTACTAATTGCTATTTTATTATGGTTATTGTGGGTTATTCTATTAGAGGCTATTGTATTATAAACCATTAGTGGTTATCTTATTGGTGGCTATTGATGGCTATTTTATTAGTGGCTTTTCTATTGGTGGCTATTAATGGTTATTCCATTAGTGGTTATTGTAGGCTATTCTATTGTAGGTTATTTTATTATAAGTCATTAACGGTTATTTTATTGCTAACTATTGATGGTTATTGATGGCTATTATATTTGTAACTATTAATGGTTATTTTATTAATTATTATTAGTGTATATTCTATTATAAGTTATTGTTGGATATTCTAGGTTATATTACCATCGGCTATTAGTAGTTATTTTATTGTAAACTATTTTAAGTTATTATACTTTAGGTCATTATTATTTAAGTGATCCTACGTTACTTTAAATTGTTATATTTAAGATAAAATAACTTATAATAACATAAAATAAAATGACCTTGAATAATCTAAAATATAATTTGAAATAACATATATTAACTTAAGGTATAAAATAACCTAAGGTATAACTTAAGGTTAATTGAATAATTTTATTTTAAATGAATTAAAGTAAAAAACCTATAATAAGCTAATTAGGATATTTTAAGGTAAAATAACGTATAATAGTTTAAAGTATAATATTCTATAATATTCTATAATAACTTATAATAATTTAGGGTATAAGTTTAAATAATTAAAATAGATTAAAATAATATAGGATATATCATAAAGTAACATAGGGTATTTAAAACGACGACATAAAAATAAACCTAAAAACCTATTTACCATGATAAATTATAATAATGATTTATGTCAATTAATAATGAAACATGATGTTTACATAGTGACATTATGGTGAAATAACTTTAACGAGGGTGAAATCATTTAAGTGTAATGAATTTATTTCATTTTTAAGGTCCCATAGTGATTTAGGTTAATGAACTACACCCCATTTTTGTACTAGTATTTAGACCTTTCTTATTTTCAAACTTCATAACTTTCTTATTTCTTTTTCATTTTAAATGATTTAAAATATTATAGGAGCGCTGCTTGAAATTCTACGAATTATCTTTGAACTCTAATAATAATAAGGCAACATACAAGGAATTTTGGGTGTTTAGTAACTAGCCTATGTAACATTATTTTGAGGAGCCATATTTTTTTCAATGCTATTCAATTTTTGACAATTTTTAGTCCACTAAACACACCAATAGGAGGGGTTCAAATTTTGTTGAAACACCAAAAATAATGGAACCCACCCCTTGGATTTGGTTTGCCTTAAACGTTTAAATGTTATAGTTGCAATTCAATTACAACTAATGAACAATTAAAAGATTTAACCCATATGTTTTATCTTTGAATTTCATGTTACAAATTATATAAAGAAGGCTTGTTATTTTATGTTCTCACATTAAAATACATGTGTCATTTTGGGATGAGTTGAAAAAAGTTTAACCCAAAGGCAAAACATAAAATAAAAAATAAAATTTCATGGCTATTCTTTAATGCATTTAATCTTATGCTTTCCTACCTATTTATTTACCTAGATAAGTAAATAGGTCCTACATTTCTACCTACCTATGTATGTAAATAGTTAAGTAGGTAGGTGAATAAGTCCTAAGGTAAATACATAGGTATGTAGGTCTTAAGACCTACCAACCTACCTACCTATGGTTATGTATGACCTACCTAATTACTAAATTTTTTATAAATTTTTTTCCAAAATTCAATTAATATGCCATGGTAATCTTTTATTGTGCCATGTGTCATAATCTTGGATCGTCGTTAACAATCATAATGGACATGGAGATCAATATTTTGGTTTTTTTTATGTCCAAAATCTTCATAATGCCACATGTCAAATTTTAATAAATGGTTGACAATTAATGACAGCAATATGACACCATGGGTGTAGTTATAATGGAGTTGAATAGTAATTTAAAATGAATTGTTTTGACTAAGTTATAATTAAATTGCAATGAATTACATCATACATACAGTGAGTTGCAACTTTGCAATTCAAAAATTGAATTGCGAGGCCAATTACAAAACACCCTTTTTTTTCATAGTGTTAGAAAATATTTGGATAGTTTCATGAAGATATGTTTAGACAATTTCACAATATATAATGACATGGAAATTCACTTGTAAAAGGTTAGATTATGTTTTTAGAAGTGCAAGGAGTACATCATTAGTTTAAACTTGAAATATTGTGCTTTTGTGGTATTTTCTGAAGTAATTTTAGGATTTATTATTCCAAAAGAAGGTAAGCTACATGATCTAAAGAAAATACAAATGATAATGAACATGTCTACGTACCATAAAATTCACTACAAATTCAAATATCCAATGGCATGGCACAATTTTAAAGATGTTCTATTAAAAACTTTGCAATGATTATGGCTCCAATTACTAAGTTCATAAGGAAAACAATTTTATTTTGTGGATAGAGGAATGTTAGAAAGCTTAAGAGTTTATGAAATAGAAATACATTGAAACACAAATTTTAATACCACTAAATTAAGACATGGAGTTCCATGTTCACACATATGCATGCATTGTTATTAGTTGTAAGAGATTTATTAACACAAAATATCGCAAGGAATAGTGATCAACCAATAGTGTATGCTTATAGACTTTTTAATAATGTAGAATAAAATTATAGCACCATAGAACGAAAAGCCTTAGCTATGAACTTTTGCATTATAGAAATTGAAGTATTATTTATTGGGAAATAAATTTGTGTTTTATTCTGATTATATGGCTTTAGTTTACTTGGTAAACAAACCATAAGTCTTAAGGAAAATTGCTAAGTGGTTACTATTATTTCTAGAATATGATTCCACAATAGTATATAAGCCAAGTAAGATTCATGTAATGGCAAATGTTTTGTCTAGATTCCTTGATGCCATAGAACCCACAAGAGTCCCAAAACAAAACATAGATGCTAGCTTGTTTTTCATAGAACCAAAATGGTTGAATGATGTCAAATTGTTTTTATAGACATGACAAATGGAAAAAAATTGTTTACAAGATAAAAGCAATGGTTAATCAAAAAGGTTGAACCCTATACAATGAAGAATGATGTTTTGTATAGGATGGGATAGGACAACAAATTGAGGCGATGTTTGTTAACCATAGAAGCACATAGGGTGATGAAGGAGTTGCATGAAGGAGTAACAACAAGACATTTTACAACCGAAATCACATAGAAAAATATTATGGATGCAAGGTGTTAATGGCCTACAATGTACAAAGATGTCAATGACTTCTACAAATCGTGTGATGTGTGTTAACGCACTAGAAGGTTGGCTACACAAAATTTAGCTAAGCTAGTCACAACTTTTCCAAAAAAACCATTTATGAAATGGGGACTTCATTTTCTGGGACCAATAAAACTAGTTGGAAGGTATACATGGAACAAGTACATATTGGTGACCATAGATTATACAACAAAAGGGGTGGAGGCTAGAGTGTTAAGTACAAATACTACAATAATAATAGTAAAAAATTTATATGAATGCATTTTTACCAGGTTTAGATGTCCATTAAGTATAAACATAGATCAAGGTGTGCATTAAATATGTTAACGATGATATTAAGCATTTGATAGGTCATTTTTTACTAAAATATGTCAATTCCACTACTTATTACCAATAGGGAAATGGTCAGGTAGAGTCCACTAACAAGGTGTTGGGAACATTGTTGATTAAGTTGGTTAATGAAAATAAAACAAATTGGGATGAACATTTACCAACAGTTTTATTTTCTTATAGAATAACATAAAAAGTAATTACATGATATACACCACCAAGCTTGCATCCTTTAATGCCTACATAGTACGTTTTGCTAATAATTGGTGACCACAAAGAAGGAAATCTTGTGGGAATATTAACAAGTAAAGTTTCAAAGCTAGAGAAACTAAAAAAAGACAAATTGCAATTTCAAGTGAATTTAAGAACACAACAATGGAATAGGACTTTGAGAAATCAGTGGAAGAATATAAAAAAATAATTCAAATTAGTGATTTTGTTTTGTGGTTTCCAAAGGGGAGTAACTCACATCTTGGGAAATTCACTAAGAAATGTCTTGGATCATTTAGAATACATTATGTGTTGTTTAAAAATACAGTATTGTTAATGGCATTCATTAATTTTGAACCTAACCCCCTATTGGTTGATATTAACAAATTGAAACCATATAAATTTATTGAATTTAAGGTGCAAGATTCTAAAATGGAAACATTGGTTTGATGGGAAGATCCATAGAAAACAAATCAATCACGAAGAGGAATTGAGGATGATAATGATATAAATGAAGATACAAATGACGAAGGAGTGCCACATTAACTACAAATGAAGGATGACAGCTTGGTGGTCACAACCACAAAAGAATTGGCTAACTCAGTAGCTCAATCAATTGATAGTATCAATGAGTTGGGACATATTTCAATACACATGGCAGAGGAAATGACGGATAAATGGACAAGTGGCTATGATGGCATATGGATGAATAAAGAAAATAATGGTATATCTAGACCATTGACGGACATTAATTGCTTCCACATGGACATATAAGAAAAAAATCATCATGAATTGAATGGGGTGCTTAAACAAATGACTATTTAACACAAAAACAAGTTGTTTTAAAAGAAAAAAATGGGAAGAAGGAATGGTTGTCGAACTTTTTGGCATTTGAAATTTCTTAGTAATGCATTCGTGTTTTGTGTTTATAATGTGTGTTGCAACATGAATGAAGAGAGCGCATTTGAAAGATTTCAAATAATAGCGAAGGAAGAAGCACAAAGAGTCGTAAAACGAAAAATAGTGTATAAACTTGAAAAAAATTACGCAAAAAACGTTTTTGCAAAATAGTAAAAAACACAAGAGGAATTAGAAAGATAGGCTAGAAAATTAGTGTATGACATTGCATCATTAGTAGCAATTTCACCTTTGGAATCACCATCGTCATCGAAGTGTGAGGAAGGAAGAAGGGTTGAAATAGGGATTGGTGTAACAATTTGGTGTAAAGACAAAATTTGACAGTTGATATGACCTATGTTGGAGAGGTTATGAAGAGGCATTTTTAGTAAGAGAGTAAGAGTTGTGACAAAACATGGTGCAATAGTGGAAGAGCCTATGGAGATTTTGGATTCAAATGACAAATAGGACGAAGAGAACATTAGTGCAACACAAAAGTTAATTACAACAACACTAAAAGTTTGAGAGACTACATAAATTACGTTGGAGGAAATGCAACCACAAATAGTAGGGCAAAAAGTCATATCTACCCCACCATCTCAACTAGGCTTGGAAAACTTACCAAGCTCTTAAACTGAAGAAAGAAAAGAGCATCTATGGAGGATGGATCAAAACACTTTAGAACAAAAAGGATTAGGATTCCAAATGAGATAAGACTATTTTTCATTCCAACCAAACACAATTATTCCAAACAAGTTGAAAAAATAGAAATGTAGAAGAAGATGGGAGAAGGAGAAAAGGCCTAGGCTAGTAAAACAAATTAAATCATATTACTAGACATTGAATGGAAGGAACTAGACCATGATGTTTTGGTATAATTTCTAACACTTTTGTGATTAAAAGGTCTAAGATTTATTTTGGGAGGAGAAGCAAAGTGTATGTCATTGTCAAAACATATAATAGCTGACGCATTTGGAATCTATCAAAGTGTGTATGTTGAGGATCCAAAGGGGCATGTGACCAAAATGTTGGTAGAGGAACTGTTATTTAGTCATGATATAAGTCCCCATACACAAATGTAGATCAATGGAATGTTAAGAAATGTACGATGCCAATTAACATTTGATGCCCAATTATAATATCTATGGTATACCAGAAGGAGAAGGTAAATTACATGAGCAATAGGAATGCATTGACATTCATGAAGGTGGAAGAACACTAGAAGAAAACCCCATTTTTTGACTTGTCTTAGGCGACTAAAAGTGTCTTTTGCGACTATTTTTGATCAAAAATAGTCGCAAAAGACACTTTTAATCGCCTAAGACAAGTCGCACATCACATTTAGTTGTATGTGACATTACATATACAACATGTATATATAATGGTAATATATGTGTTCATTTATACATACCAATTTCATTATAGTTGCACCTAATGTAGTTATCAAAGTATGGCATGTGTTTAAAAATTGGATGACTTGCTTGTGGACACATGTCACTTTTAAATTATTTTTGTGTTTTCAAAATTAAAAATTCATTGGATTAATCTCAATCGTTAAAGTTTCTACCACTATGATGATGACATGTGGCACACCATGGAACGTTCATTGACCATTGACATGTGTCCATTTTAAATCACCAATTATATGATGACACATGTTAATTAAGGCCCACCTTTTTTATTTTTAAATATTAATTAATGATATCTAAATCATCCAGTTTAAGATTAATAAGATGTTGACACATGATGCCTAGGTAAGTAAAGAATTATTACACCCTACTAGGTAGGTAGGTTTACTTAAGTATGTAAGTAAATTGAAAGGAAGCTACGTTTAAGCAATATAGGTAGCTTTGGAATAATCTAATTTAATTTATAGGTTTAACCATTTAATTAAAGTCAAGTTTTTTTCTATGCTCATCCCCAATGGCACTTGGTATTTGGGTTTGTAAAAGTTATTGCACATACTTATATATTGTCCAAAATTTGATTGGAAGCCAAAAGAGATGGGATAAAAAAATTCCATTGCAAACCTCCTGAACCAACATAGTTGTACATGAAATGCAACTATTCCATTAAGGTAGACTAGCCCAAGGAAGGCTCCATTGCTTCTAGTGTCCAAACAAAAGTTGAAGTCCTCTTGACAGATCTAACAAATTAAAAATTGTCAAAAAAATATTAGAATTGATAAAATTAAGGCCCCCCAAAGTAAAGGGGGTCAATAACTCAAAAAAAGAAACAAAACCCATATAAAGGCCAACTCTTAAACACCCAAAAATTTCCTTGTATGTTGCTCTATTGCTATTACAGTTCTAAGACAATTTGTGGAACTTTAGGTTGCGTTCCTATAGCATTGTAAATCATTTAAAATGAACAAGAAATAAAAAAGTTATGGGGTTTGAAAGTAGGAGAGGTCCAAAGAAAAGGAAAAAGAAAAAATAATTGTTTTGTAACTTGGAAGTTTTTTTTTTTTTTTCCTTCTTGTTAATTTTTCATTACTCCTTTTCCTTTTCACTTCAAAAACGATTGTAGAATATTTATACTAATTATGATTATTTATAATGAAAATATTATTTTAATATTATTATCTAGGTTAAACTAATAATTAAATTAGGATGTTTGGTTACTTATAGGTTAATTATTGCAGCCTATTTACCATACATAATACCGAATCATTATAATAAACATTTAATTAATAATTATGATTACTTATATTAATTTTTAGTATTATCATATTAATTAATTCTGAATATTTTTTCTTTAATGAAATTTACATTTTCTGAAAAAAAAATAAAAATCAAAAAGTTCTAATTGCCAAAAAAAAATTTTAAATATATTTGACAAATAGAATTTGAAAACTTGCAATAAATATTTAAATCATGGTTAATTTAGTTTAATTTAATTAAGCATAATTTAATGTAGCCATTATTATTTTAACCTAACTTGATTTAGCCATAATTAGTTTGGTGTAACATAATTTAGTTAGAATTATTTTAGCCTAATTTATTTTAGCCCTAAATTTTTTAGCCTAACTTAATTTAGCCATAATTAGTTTAGCTTAACTTAACTTAGCCATATTTAATTTAACTTAATTTAGTTAAACCTAATTTAATTTAGCCATAGCTAGTTTAGCTTAATTTAACTTAACCATAATTAATTTAAATTAATTTAATTTGAGCATGGTTAATTTTAACCTAATTATATTTAGCCATATTTATTTTAACCTAACTTAATTTACCCATGATTAGTTTAGTTGAATTTAACCATGGTTAGTTTAAGCTAGCTTTAATTGACATAGGTTTAATCTTAATACTAGAGGTACATAATACTATTATACATAGTCTATGTAGATATATTAAATATATTAATTTAAATATGTATAAGTTTAAGCCATTATTTTTATGACACATGTCCATGTTGTACACATTTAGTTGCACACAACTGTATGGCCCAAAAATTATGCAATACCAAATTTGTAGTTGTAAACATGACTAAGATAATTGCAAACGATAGTTAGTTGCATGCGAGTTGCATAGTGATTGGTTGTAAACAACAAGATTTCTACTAGTGTTTTGGAGAGGCTTTTCATATACATGTTTCAAAAATATTTTAAGGTTTTAGAGAAGAAGACAACAAAAACCCAAAAAATGTTTTAAATAACCAAATAGGAATTATAATCTGGGTTTTGGATAACAAGAGAGGAACATCAAAGGGATCCCCATGGACTATGAAAATATATATATATATATATATATATGAGATTAGAAAAGGATCGGAACAAAGAAAGAAGTCACAAGAGGATGTCAAACCTTAGAAATTTATGCAAAGGAATACCAAACCAACTTGGAGGCACATTCCCAAAAGTGGTTACACACCATATTCTTTTTAAACCACAGAAGGAAAACAATTCAATATAGGAGTAGCAAAGGAAAGAACAACTATTGTATATGAAGCAAGAATAGAGTACATCACCATAGCTAGTAAGGTGGTTGCATATTATAATAGACCATTATGGAAGTCACAGTGGCAATTTTTCTTGGATTTGATAAATGTTTTTGCATACAATTTTTAACTCTTGTTGAATATAACAAAAAGGGACTCACTTATGTGGAGCTAACACATGAAATATATAAACATTGAAAAAAACACATCAAAATCATGAGTGTTCAATTAGTAATGGACTTTATAATCTTGGTGAAGCAAAGTGTCACAAACTATAAAATCTTGGACATGGACTTTTATCTCATAATGTGTTTATGTATTGTATGTGAAACTTTGGGATATAAAATATTTGAAGTTAAGGACATTAAAGGTTCATTTAGTGAATGAAACATTGTCTTAATTTTTATGTTCCATAACATCAAATATGCAGCCTTTGAAATATTTCACAAAGTCCATAAAGGCATAAAAAATGTTGATTTTCTTGATTTTTTTTTTAAAGGAAGACCTTTTAAATGGTTTTTAACATGGTGGCCCCAAAAACAAATCGGAAATCTTGAATTTTTGGAATGAAAGTTACATGGTCAGTTTTAAGCCAATTTCGAATACATTAGAAATGGACTTTCAAAAAGGACTTTGATTTACTAGTTTTGATTCACTTTAATCTGTTTTCATCTGATAACAACAATTCAAACACAACATCAACAGACGTATTGTGATGAAGTAGATGATCTTTATGATTATTATGCATAGATGGAGGTTCATGGGGATGCTACAATGGATGTACAAGTCAATATAACCATAAATAAATCAACAACATGCACAATAGCCTAAGGTACCACAAATGGTTTTATTAGAACCATCATTCAATGAATATAGACTAGCTACAATATTAATGCCACAGAGTTAACCAAGGTTAGCAAAAGGGAAAGTTTGGAAATTGGTCAAAAGTTACAAATGTGGGATAGGGTGATGTCATTAAGAGATGGGTTTAGGGGAAAAATACCACAAAACCTTACACCCAAATTTGTAGAGGATATGGCAACTAATATCTTAGAGAACAACAACATTGTTAAGATGTTTCAAGCAATGATTATAGTCAGCATGAAGATGGGTAATTTGGGTTTAAAGGTGTAATCATTAAAAACCAAATTGACAACAGTGGAAAGAAACAAACAAAAATTGATTAGGTAAATGTATAAATAACAAGAAGGCCATGAGGAATATAAGAAATGAATGGGTGGTTGGAAAAAACAAAAATGGAAGAAGAAGTGAATGTTAAAATGTTGGAGTTGACCACAAAGAATAAGGAGTTGAAAAGGAGGATGGTTGAGTGGACAAATTTACAAGAGGAATGTTGGGAACTTAAAAAGAAAAAAGAGGCATGGAATGTGACAAAATAATGCTGAAAAAACATGTGACATGTAATGTGCATGTAAATTATAATTCATTATTTTAATTCATTAATGGATGATCCTAATATTTCCTAATGCACACACTACGCGTGACAAGATTTTCTCTTCCAGACTCTAACATGTTAGAAGGAGAATTTAACTATCAAATACGGTTATTTAGGAGACTTGCATACTTGAAAGTCATCAAATCTAGATATATTGCATCACTCCCAAGACATAAGGTGTAGTTAGAAAAGCTAAACATAGAGGTAGGAAATTTGCTTTAAATTTCATATCAACATCAGTTCGAAATTCCTAGATTTTGATCATTAAGCATTACATTAATCTTTGGGCATATTCATGGTCAAGGTACAAAAAAGGATGGTTTAACAAAAAAAAGATTGTAAAGGACTATTTATGATTTTTATTGCATATACAATTTCATGATTATAATGGATTGGTGGATAAATATAATTAAAATGATGGCATGATAATATAATAAAAAAATCCAAGAATAGATTGGATAAAATATAGATGTTTTTAAAAATCCTTTAAAATAATTTGAATTCTTGTTTGAATAACAATTCTCATCTTAAATGAATCAAAATGAATGTATTAAACAATGCAATTAATTTCAATTTTCTTCCTGGATAAATAACACATACATTTATGTTTGGTAATGTTCCTATAATGCATTTGATTAAATAATATATAATACAAGAATTTTGAAGACTACAAATCCATTCCAAAAGGGTTGCAAGGTCAAATAACATATGATATAATTTTTTGAAGACTATAGAATCCATTTTGAAAGGGCTTCAAGTCAAATAATATACAATAATTTTTTTTAAATAACAAAATCCATTCTAAAAGGGCTACAAGGTCAAATAATATACGATACATGAATTTTGAGGACTACAAAATCCATTCTAAAGGTTGCAAGGTTAAATAATATACGATATATGAATTTTGAAGACTAAAAAATTCATTCTAAAAGGGTTGCAAGGTTAATTCATATCCAATACAATAATTTTGAAAACTCCAAAACCCATTTTTAAAGGGCTATAAAGAAAATGATTATTTTTGGTAAAAATGGATTTAATTCTTGTAGAATTATTCCACATTATTGTAACAACAAATTTGCACTACAATATGCACACATTCACAATTTCTACATTGATTTTAAATACACCTGACTTTGAAATTCATTCAAACACCAAATTCATGGTTATTTCATATAACCAAAATTTGCACTTCAAAATACAAAAAAATGTAAAAAATTCTAGAAACAAAATTACAATTCATTTCATTATATTTTAATACTACAAAAAATTCACACAACAATATGGAAATAGAAGTCACTGTAAAAGTCTGTACTTCTCTATTTAATTGAAAATTGAATTAGAATTATAGCAAAATTCCATGATTTGTTAAAATGAGATCAAAATAGCAAAATAAAATTTTTGGTATATCAAAATAGAATTTGTGGTTTTCTATTACAAAGTACTTATAGCTATTCTTATTCTCCCAAAACTATGTGTCTAAAAATGAATTTTTTTCCCCTAGATCTCCCATCTTTGGGCAATCCGAAGTCACATCATAATGATTCAAAACCAACAAGAATTCAAAATTCAAACCTACAATGTTCCATGATCAATCCCTATCTTAAATGCATTGTTCATCCAAAACCATGTAATCATCCTATCCCCTTAACCACAAAGGGATTTCGTTGGTACAATCTAGTGAGTAAGAAGATTCTCCTCATGCAACATGTGACGATTGATGAATTAAAAATTTTAGTCATATAGACAGAAATTTGAACAAGGAGAACACATCAACATTTGATTTTCAATGGATAATATGTTCTTCTCCTATCATCTCCATTGATATTGTTCCCCTCAAACCTTTTCAAAATACAATTCTTTTACCTTTTGCTACAAATTTTTTTACACTAATCCAAAATTTTCCATCATTATTTAATGAACTTTTCACATTTACAAGTTCTACACCTTTCATTCCTCCTCTTAATTTCCATACACACAATCCTTGACCATCACAAGTTTTAAAATTTCAATACTTCCCATCCATGCATTTGCTTCATCTTTCAAACACCATCAACATAACAATGATTAGATCATTGCACTCTTGCAAAGGTCCACATGCACCAAGAAGCTTTTAAATCTTCTTGATCAATATGTTGCAAATTTAAAAAAAGACATGACATACCAAGATGTACAATAAGATGCCCATTAAATATCTACCATGGATGAAAAAATGGCTACCATATGAAAAATGGAAACTTGGTCTTTTGTTTCCTTATTGCCAAATAAACAAGCCATTACATGCAAATTGATTTAGAATAAGCTAAGAATAAATGGAGAAGTAGAGCGATACAAAACCCACATTCGTCACAAGGGGATGTGAACAAAAAGTAGGAGTTGATTTTGGAAAAACATTTGCATCAATTACAAAATGGAGCACCATCATAGTAGCGAATGTTTTAGTAGGATGAAAGGGTTGGAAGGTACATCATTTGGATGTGAAAACAATATTTCTAAATGAATGTTTTCATGATGAAGTTTACATGTAGTAGTCATGGGGATATGAAGTTCTAGGAAGTGAACACCTTGTTTACATACTATTTCAAGTTTTGTACGGATTGAAGCAAACCCCTTTTCAATGGTTTTGAAAATTGACAATTTTTGAAGAAAAAAGGATTGTAAAAGTCATCATTTGATGGCAACATGTATCACATTCATTAGAATGAGAAGATGGTGATACTAGTATTTTATATAGATGATATGTTTTTAATTGGGGATGACACTAAGCAAGTCTTTTGGTTGGAAAAGGAATTGAAAATCAAATTTGACATGATGTCATTGGGTTTATCTTCCAAGTACCTCAAAATTCAATTTTCACATCACAGCAATGGCTTGGGTGAACCATCCTTGGGTGGTACCACTAGGAACCACCTCAAGGAATGGTTAAGGAACCAAAAATAACCAAATAATTTTTCTAGGCTCTTTTTGTTAAATGTTTTCACAATTATAAATTATTATTTTTTCATGTTTATTAATTGCATGCACTAATATATGGCTTGAAATTTATTTGAAAATTAAAAAAATTAAAAAATTAATATTCCTAATGGGTGCAAGCAAGATATTTTGTACATACTTATTACTTTTTTAAAATTTGAAAACATGAAAAAAACAAATTTTCAAACTTCTAACCTTCCTCTAGCATTTTAAAACAAATGAAACTTTTTTTTTCCATGGGCATCTCGAACCTCCCTTTAGCTTTTAAAAACAATTTGTGTCATATGATTTGAAATTGAAACAATACCCAAAAAATATCCCAAAGAATATCCCCCATTTTTTAGGGGTTGGGGTTTAAAATTTGATTAACCAAAAAAATTATATTAGAATGTTCACCATATCAATATTGAGATGCTTGAGAAAAAACCCAAATACTTGCAAAAACATTTCACCTTCTTTCAAATATTTGAACTTTATTTTTCAAACTACCACAAATTTTAGGTACTTGCAAATAGTTAAAAAGAACATGATTATAACAATTTAGTTTTTGAAGTCCATGCAAACAAGAGTTAAGAAATAATGCACCCAAAAAAAAATTTATTATCCCCATAAAATCGTCTACTTGTTAGTCTTTTTCTTTAAGGACCCCAATATATTTTGTTGCTTACACTACTTTTTGTGTAAACTTTACCATGCTTTTACCCTAATTAAAATGGTCTTTTAAAAATAGATAATTTCAACTTTGGAAATTCCTAACTAAATCACATTTAATTACCAAATAAAAACTTAAAAATAAAATGACTTCCAAATTACCTTAAGAAAAAAATCATAAATCATGTTCCAAATTTGTGGTCTTGACCCAAAAAGTTCAAAGAAAAATACAAACGTATGTTCTTGAAACTTTTTTCTAAATGCAATGATTAAAAACATCAAAATACACAATATTTTTTATATTATTGAAATTTCAAAATCCATGGAACCTAATAAATGTATTCAAAATAATAAGATGAAAAATGTTCATTTAAGTGTTTCCTATGATTTTTCAAAATTCGATGAATCCAAGAAAATCAAGGTGTCAGGTTCCTAGTGGTACCACCTAAGGACAAGATTGCCCGCTTGTTGTTTCATAAAATTGATTATGCATCTAGCATTTTAAATGAGTTTAGAATAATAGAATGCAACTTTTCTAAAACATCTCTACCTCGAAATCTCAAGTTACACAAGGATATGGATTCACCTCTAGTCAATTCTAAATAATATCAATGTTTGGTAAAAAAAACTAGTTTTTTTTATGAACATATAATGGGACATCACATTTTCCATGAATTTTGTTTCACAATTCATGAAAAATTCAGAATTTGCTCATTTACAAGCTATGAAAACTATTTTCCAAATACATCAAAGGCGACTTGAACTTTGGCCTATTCTACACACATGTTCTGTAGAATTGGAACTTTATGGTTTTAGTGATGTTAATAAAAGGGGTGGGGTGCGAATTAACAAAAATTGATAAGTGCATTTGTTTTCATTCTCAATAACACCCCTACCATTTGGTGCACAAACAAGCAAGCATGCGTGGCCTTGTTGTTTACAAAGTTCAAATATTGAACTTTGGTTGAGGCAACAAAGGAGGCAATATGGACCAAACAACTTTATAAGGATCTTAATTTTGCCAAGCTAGGACCTATGGATATTTACTATGACAACCAAAGTATGATTAGGATCTCGTATAATTTAGTGTATCATTCAAAGAGAAAACATTTTGAGATACATTTAAATTATGTGAGAGACATGGTTGAAAAGAAAGAGGTGAAATCACATATGTTCCCACAATACGTCAACCAACAAACATTCTAACCAAAGCTTTAGGTCACGTCAAGTTTGAGAATTGTGTCAAATTGCTCAATCCATTCATAGATTTCAAATTGTAGGATTCAATTATCCAAAGCTTAAAAAGTTTAGAGCTTCCTTTCAAGACCTAAAACTTTTGTGTATAGCTCATGTGTACCCTCTACTTAGGCTTGATAGTTAGCCCAATTAGAGTATATCCCTAACTATTTTCCGACTCAAATAACATATAACATCTTTGATCCTTTTGTGTTAATATTTTAAACTTAGGGTAATTTTTGTTAGAAGTATTCACTTCCTGTTGCAAAATCTTGGACTTAGTTGTTTTTGTAGAGTTGTCAAAAGATTGTTGTCTTGAAGTTCTAATATGTTCAAAATCACCTTGTTGGGACACATTAACTAATTGAAAAAAAATTTGAACCAGGACAAAGTCACATGTTCATTGAAACATGATTGTTAACACCCAATCATCGTAATAAAAATCTCAACCTATGCACTTCAATCAAATCCGAGTCAACACAAGATCAAGATGTAGTGCAAATTTAATTTCTGGATTGAAATCAAAGTACAATTTAGATATTACCAAGTTCATTGTCTCTAATTTCTAAGAAATTGTACCATAGGGTGTTTCCATGGTACAATGTACACAAAATTCATTCATAGTTTAACAATTTTCACTACAACACAATTTTTATGTGCCTTTTTAGGTATTTGGAAAAGATTTTGTGATAAAATTTTGCAATTAAAGGTGAAAAAATTCTAAACTTTCATTATGTTGTGAAATTGATGCACATTTGAACAATGCAATGGTTGATTGGAATCTGTAACTTGTAGGAGCTTGTCACATAGATTGCAACATAAACAAAAGGAATAAAAAAATAGTTTTAATGGGAATTTGTTCATAAATTTTTTCACATACAAAGAAACAACTATAATGAGCAATCTTTTCCATGAAAATTTTCAATTTGTTTTAAAGACATGATGTTCATATTAAATGATAAGGAAATGTTTGGTAACACATTATGTTGTGATAATTTTAATGATTATGGTCTTTTTAAGTTGTAAAATGCTCTCCCATTGAAAATGTAGGTGTGTTAAGTGCTATTTTTATCATTATACAAAGATAAAATGAAGATTTTAAATGATTGAAAAATGGTAAATTGTTGTTAAACAAAGTGATTAATTTTTTTTTTAAATCAAATTATTGGTGTACAATTACATAAAGAAAAACATATGAATCAATTTCATATTCATAGATAATATAAATTTTTTTATTGTTAAGGCTTAAATCAATTATATGTGATATTTAAAAGAATTCAAAATGGGTGAAATTTTATGTGTGACTACTTTTTATATTATATGTATTTTTAGTTTTGACACAAAGTGCGTCCACCGTACCATGGAAATGCCCCATAACCTTTGTCACAAGTAGTTATAGCGAAACATTATGGAAGGTTTAAGTTAGTTCAAATTTGAATTATAATGATAAGAAGATTAAAGATTCAAAGAATATGTTGAAATTGGATGAAACTCTACTCATGTTCATTTTATGAATTTAGTAAATAGATAGTTTTTGGGTGTTTTGTATTTATTGGAGCACATTTAAATTTATCCACATGCTACATTACACTATGGTATAAATGTATTAATGAAATAGTCATGACACTTTGGAATTAAACATGATTTTAATCAGATAAAATAAACCTTGGTTACATTTCATGTGGCTCTTTGATTTGTAAATGTAGTTTAATTAAATTCATTTTGATATTTTCATGAGTCAAGCCCAAATACACACCCAGTGGAATTGTTTTCCAAAAAATTGTTTTGAGTTATAAGAAAAAATGACAATTAAAAAACTCTAACTAAGCTTTTTTTTAATCATATAATATTTCTATTCTACTCTTTATTTTTTAATTAGGTATTTTCAGGTTTTATTATTCTTAAATTGTAATTTTAATATGTTCATTCTCAATAACAATTGTCATGGCACCAACTTTGCAATGTTTGGAAAATTGTGCCATTTCAATATAATCCATGTTGCCATTTGTAAAATATACTATAGGGAAAAGATTGATGACTCCTTTCAAGTCTAGGTCATGGCGTGTCGTTTGAATCCATGTTAACCCATGATTGGGCCATACACCAATTTGGTTCCAATTTGCAATAAAAACCTTTTTTTTTAATATGTGTAGATTGACTTGACCTTGAGTTCATTAGAAAGGTATCAAAAAACCTTTAATAGAATGGGTTCACATGATTAAAACAATGATATGTATCATATCTTATATGACCATTTGAAGGGTTAGAGGTCAAATGGCAAAGTGACTTTCAATCGCTTGCATGATTCTTTGAAGAATTTAATGAACTCCCAATTGAAGAACTTGATACAATTTTGAAAATCTCCTTTCAAAAGGCTACAAGATAAGATCCTAGAATCATTGAATTTGGATATCGTTTGAGGAAATTATGACACCACAAAATCAAGACACATGGTGTCCTAGTTTTGAAATTTGGGAAAAGTGATCACTTTTCTTACAAAAAATTAGAAAATAAACTATAGGGAAAATAAAGATGATTTTTCCCAAGTGTAAGTCACATGGTGAATCTTGTAGGTCCATGTTAGTTCATGATTTGACTATGCATCATTTTGATTCTAAATGCACTACTCATCATCTTTTTAATTTGTTTAATTTGATGTGATTGTGAGTGAAACTGAAGAAGTTTGTCGTAATCTTATTTTAGAGCTTATTTATGATTTTAAAAAAATTGTGTGAAACTAGAGGGCATGCCCACGGCTTTGAAAACTTTCATAATGCATTATGACCCATGTCATAATGACCCTAAACAAATCTACATATGCACAAGGTATTGAGATTTAGGGTTAGAATGCCCAAGGGCTCTATGCAATGTGATTGGTTTAAAATTCATTTCATTTTTAATAAGAGCACATTAAAATGGACCAAAGATGACAATTGAAAATCCATTATCAAATTTACAACCTGACCAACTCTAACATCATCTTGTTAATTCCAGATATGTTTGTAGCAACAAGTCTTCTCAAAAGTATGGAGTCTTTTCTACCCAATCTCTCCAAAGTCTTCAAAATTGGGAATTTTCTATAGTTTTCATGTACATTGCTGATTTTTGTTGATTTAGACTCAAATTTACATTATTTTTTCTATAACTTTCACATGCATATGATCTCAATTTTGTGTGGGAAATTGAAGCATAATATAGTTGAATTTCTTTAAAGATCCTTCCTCTTCTCGAGGAAGGGATATTCATGGATATAATGTGCCCTCAGAATTTTGTTGGTGGACGGACTGCTTTAGGAGATCACTTTGTGACTTTTTGACACCATTTTGAGTGACTTTCAGAGACTAGTTTTGGTGTTGTTGTATCCCAACACTTTTTCAGGCTTTTTCTTAGGTGAGACAAAGTGGTCATCTGCAAGCTCCACATTTTGTGCTATCCGTGTTTGTTGGCCTTGCCTACCAAGAAGGCAAGGATTTTTATGTTTACATTCATTATAGAGTACTAGTGGTAACCCTTGCCTGCAAGGTACAGATGGTTTTCAAGTGTGGCACATTTCAAGTGGTCGTAAGGTTACTTCAAACTTGGAACACCCACTAAGTCGGAGCTAAAATAAAAGCCCGGCTAAAATATGGAGGAAGGAGGCATCAATCCATCCATCCACTCATTCATCCATTCATCCCAAGGTTGAGGGACCCTAT
>Ga0116227_10002528_pt1 | contig 41354 bp, 28 predicted proteins | sample S1TSphgellanicum_FD_89693 | JGI IMG/M metagenome (GOLD analysis project Ga0116227, IMG submission 89693) | Host-associated microbial communities from peat moss isolated from Minnesota, USA - S1T2_Fb - Sphagnum magellanicum MG | ecosystem: Host-associated > Plants > Peat moss > Unclassified... | reverse complement strand
TAATTGGTTATTAACCTTTTAATACCCTTTAGGCCAAATAAGTCAAAAGTTTTTGGCCCCCCCCATAACCTCCCCCTTTGCCCTCCCCCCCCCCCCCCTCCCTTCCTCCCTTTTCCATCCTCCCTCCTATGTGAGAAAAATACAACAATGCAATCATCACATGTGCACTACTCCACATAGTCAACAAAGATAAATTGAGATTGACGTTATCGAGTATGAAAGTTCATAGAGCACATACCTTGTATTGATGGATATCCATCATGATGGTCAACATTGATGTAAAATTTATCCACAAAGAGCATAAGGTCATTTATGGGTTCCATCCATTTTAATGAAATTGATCCATGTAAAATAATTTTCATCCATCTAATTACATAGTTATAGGTGATGGTAATTTTTTTTCCCATTATGTTTCATGCAAGCCATACTAAACGTCATTTTATTTTTTATTTTTTAAATTCCAAAATTCCATGTATTATTTCAATTATCTTCCTTGGTTTCACACTCCTGCATGTTTTGAAGGTTCCAATAGATTCATTGACTTGATAGACATATATGTCATGCCATGAAGGTTGTTCAAAATCATATGAGACCTTGACATTGTTGATTTTTCCATGCACTTGTTTTGAAAACATGCCACCCTCTCACCCCCTCTTTCCCTTCAAGAAAAGAAACAACAACAATAAAACAATGGTTTTTCGTACTCCAAACAATAAAATGCACACATATGAACATAATGTTAAATTTTTAAATGATATATATGATAATTATTGATAATATTAAACAAATATTAAACAAACTTTGACAATGACTATTGTTGATGAAACATCGTAAAGGAAGAAAACATTATTTAGGGATTGGTATTCATCACAATGCAAGTCGTTTTTGAATTATGATGTCATCTATGAGTATATTTGAAAATTCCCAAGGTAATTAGGTGATAGCTTTCCCTTACAACTTTCAATAATTCATTAACTTTTTCTTTGTCCAATTGTAACCAACCTTGCCATAGCAATTAAAATGTGGTGTGCATTGATCACCAATCATGTGAATAAATGGAACTTAACAAAACTAATCTCAAACATAGCAACCATTGAGTAGTTTGATGATGGAAAATTTATTATATTGTTAAGGGGTAGTTCAACGCAAGTTTGTCAAATAATTAATTAATTTTGAATTTTTCATTTTGAGAAATAGCATGTTTCAAAATATTCTTCATTAATCTTCCAAAAAAAATTTCTATGATTTTTTTAATTTCAACATTTGTATAAATAACATGGTCAATGTTGAAACTGCAAAGGCACGCAATAACATGCATTGTGTTTACATTGAGGTGAATGGGGCTTCTTGGAAACAAAAGACATCATTTAAATGATTGTATATTTAAGATTGTGAAAAAATGAATTATTGGGTTTGTGTCATTATTGGGGGGGAATTTATAGCCACTTATCAACATCCCATTAGACCTTATGATATTCAATACATTTCTTTGGAAAATTTATCATCTAGATAGTTAGATCTAGCCATTTTCCCATTTGTTAGTTTAAAGAAATCATTAAATGAACCATTGAATAGATTTAGAAATTGCAAGATTTTTCATCACATCTTGTTGTTTTCACCAATAAAACTTAGGAACTATTATGGGGGTCACTGTTGTTGAATGCCCCAATTGTTATTTTGATTGATTTTCCTTTTTTCTTTGCCACCAAAGCTTATCGTTGGGGTTATTGTTCATACAATCTCTCATGAATTGAGATTGTGAACAAGTTCTTAATTTAATATGTTAGATTATACATTGGTCACAATTTGAGTAGGAACGGGTTGGAGAAGAAATTAAATCAACTTTAGCAAGCTAGTTGTTGTTGCAAATCATGTTTTGAAATATTCAGAATTCATGATCACTTATGAACATTTGAAGATGTCACACACAAATCTTTGTTTCAAGGTCAATGGTTACTATACAATGTAGAATTCTAAAATTGTTGGGATTTGATATTTCTAAGGTTTATGTTTACAATGTAATGTGCATCAAACAACTCACAAAGTGACGTGCTCCCAAGTCCATAGTTAATCCTTAGTTAGTCCCAAATTGGGGCTAAGTTACTCAAGTTGCGGAATTGTGGGGGACTCAGGGCACGCTCCCAACTTTCAGCATTAAAAGTGGTACAAGGGCGTGTTAAAGCTTCGGAATGGGACTAGGAAGAGTGACAAGTTATTCACTTACTTGAACCTGCATCAAAACCAACCAACAAGTTTATTAGATCATTTTTTGGAGCACCCTTGGTGCTAAGACAAGCCACAGGCAACTCTAGACTCACATGACTCACCATGACCCAAACTCGAGGGAAGCCACCACCTTCCCCCATATAGTATACTCTATGCCTCTCCGCGGCACCCACATCCGAATAGCTTTTTGTCCCGGGACTCCCAAGGAGGAGTCCCAAAATTGTCCCGGTTTAGACTGCGGAGACTTTGTGAGATCATAACTCTTTGATCAGACCTCTGATTAGGATGAGGTCTGAAGAAAACTTGTAGCTCTCTTTGAGAGCTTTCCAACGGTGTGTCGCACTCCACCTGCACGCACCGGGGTCGGGTCAATTCCTGACTTTTAGTGGTCGGGAGTCAAACTGCCAATTTGACCCCTGGCCTTCCTTTTTGCCATAACTTGTGCTGCATATGTCCAAATGGCCCATGCGAGCCCATTTTCGACATCTAAAATTCAATAACTTTCCAATGATATAAAGAACACCCCAATGCGAGGAGTTTTGACCCCTACAATCAAGCTCTGAAGTTTTGGGAATCCTTGAGGACTCCCAAGTCCCAACTTTGGGAGTGTGAGTTTCATCCTCACACTCTCCCAAGGTAGGGTTGCGACACAAAGAGCTTCAATTCATGTTGTGATGTATTGTAAATGATGAATGACCAACCTATGAATGATGCAACAACAAAAACATGCAATAGGAAAATGTTTTAAACCTTTAATCAGTGACTTGAGTTTTTTTCTTTTAAGAGTGTTCCTAGTTTTTGTTGTTAATTGTGAATCAAACTTCAAGAAACCATGCACTCACTCTTGCTAATTTTTAAATTATTTATCACAAATTATGAATCAATTATTTGCATCATAGTCCTGTCATCATTGTTTTGTAAATCATCATTTAAACTTGTATTATCTTAAACCCCCAAGGGAACATCAAATTTTTTTAAAAGTATAAAATACGTGAATAAAAAAATAAGGTGCAATATATTGGTTGTTGAGTAAAAATTATAAGTTAATTAGTTTTTTTTTAAATGTACATTTTATTCAAATAATAATTTTAATTATAATATATGGTATGTAATAATTTGAAATACTGGATTATAATTAATATAGGGTGTCTTTAATATGTATATATTACAAAATTAAATAATAATAGGGTGAAAAAAAATAGGTTGGACAATCTAATATCCCCCCCCCCCTAAAAATGGTCATTTAATGCACATAGATCTCAAACTTTACACTAAGTGTCCCCCCAAGTCTTAAACATTAAATGTAACAAAATCTTGCAATACATTAAAACACGTCCATATTGCCATGTTGTCTCCATGCAAGTGGGTTGGGGTTGAATACAAAACCTTCATTGTGAAAATGTTGGAAGATCATATTGAAAATTAAGTTTCTTTCTATTATGTGTGGAAGAAGTTTATCAAGTTGTTGGCTATTGCTCCACTTGATAAACTAAAGATTGAATATCAAGTTTCACTTTTTAGGACAACCATGTTCCATAATGTTGTTGAAATTTTGAAAAAGGATGGCAAAAAGTTCAACCAATTGAAATGCATGTGGATATTTGTATCATGTTTTTAAGGTGTTAACTCTAGTCATGTTTGAATATGTGAAGCTTGCCCAACTTGTTATGTGCCATATTTTGGGACCTTTTGAGGGTGAACATTGTTTCAACATGTTGTCTTTCAATATAAAGGGCAAACTATATAACCATCTAACCACCCATCTTGACCTATGCATGAAAATGTTTTCATAAAATTTATAAAATATGTTTTTTTATATTCAAGCCATAAAAAAATACTTGGAAGGACAACAAAATTCCATACAATGTTCATTCTTGAAGCTTAAACTTACAACAATTTCATAAATCTTACATATTGACAACTAGTCTCTATTTTATTGTGTCCAATTTGCACTTGTTTATTTGCTCCTTAACATTCAAAACACTTACTATTGTTTTGAATCTCACATAACTATAACAATTCATTCTCTCAATTTGTTGAAGCTATGGTTTGGCATTGATTTAGTAGGATTTTTAGCCTCATCCACCCTTTCATTTAATAAAATTTCGATGTTTTTGTTGGATTACCATTTTATTTTGTTTTTGGAATCTATTGACCAATCTCAACCAATGTTGTCCAATTTCAATTCTTGAGCCAATTACCAAATAGTTGAACCACCAATTCTAAACTTTGAAAAAAAGACATTGAAATCAACCTCCAAATTGAATCAAACTTGGAAATTGGCCTCTTGTTATAATTGGACCTAAAAATAAAACTAGCCCAAAACCTATTTTATCCAAGTTTTGGTTCTTATTTTGTTTCAATTAAGTTTTAATTTTTAGTGTTTCAACTTTTAAATTATTTTTTTTATGATTGAGGTTAAACATATATTATTGAAACAAAATTACAATTGTACAATTTTAAATAAATAATTTAGGGTTGGGGTGAGGTGGTCATGGATGGCATTAATCATGAAATCATTATTTTTATAACATGTTTCAACTATGGAATTTTTTTTGAACTCAAGCATGTAGTTGATATAGTTGGTCATAGTTGGTCATTTTTTATTGGTTGTACAATGCTAGTAACTAAATAGAATTTTTTTTGGGTTATGTGTAGTTAGAACTGGATCTAATTCACAACCAAACCCACCTTTGAAAAACTAGGAATTGGAGTCTTCAAATGTGAAGAACCATGTTTAGAACCCAACCATAGGTTTTATCAAATCAAATAATAAGTTGGACATAGGATTAGAGGTTTTCTCGAAAAGTAAGAATTATACAACATTGGGTTCAACTTTCAAAGTTACAATTGTATATGTCAAATGGATTTTAAATTTTAACAAACATTGTGTGTGTGTGTGTGTGTGTGTGTGTGGTTAAGGTAGGTGGCTTATGTTGTGATGGGCAAGGTCTTTTAAACTAAGGTTTAATTCCCCAAAATAATTTTAAAAATAAAGATATCTTTTTAATTGTTGATGGGCCATTGCACTGCATTGGGATCCACAACTTGGAACTAGATTTTTTGATGAAACTATGGACAAGTTTAAATGTCATCATTTCATACCCATGATTCCAACACCCTAGAAAAATCTAATTTTAAAATTGTTAATAGATCATTAAACCTACAATAAATTGCCAAAACTATGACTCCTATATGTGCATTTGTTTTAATTATCCTTGTTTGCCCCATCATCTTTACTAATTTTGCTCATATAAGTCATGATCATAAAATGTTCAAAATGAGAATGAACCTTCACCTTCTCAACCAAAATCCAAAGCCTTTACCATTCAAATTTCAACTACCATTTCACATGGTGACAAGAATTTATTTCAACTGAGTATCTAATTTAATTTTATAATATATTTAGTTCCAAATTTGTTAAAACATTACACTAATTTTAATATTTTGATTCAAGCCATAAGTTCAAGTACAATATTTCTATTACAATTTTATTTTAAAAACCTCATAATGAAATGAATTTCATTTCCAAGAATATGCAATTAAAATTCACATGACTTTAATTTCATAGTGTAATTGTATATATTATATTAAATTAAATTGATTAATATAAAAATGTATTCCAAAAATTTCGATGTAATATTTTTAATTATAAAAAATTAATTAATTAATTATGTAATGAAATAAATTTCATATTTGAAGTGCATAGTAAATTGATTATACAATTTAAATTTTTTAAAAATTACATTTGTAAATGTATAAGAATATGATAACCATATTATCTAAAGTTAAAAATTCCAAATTTAGACCTTTATGATGGTGTTTACTTTAGTTTGGAATTTCATGCCTTTTGTTCAATTTTGCTCTTTAGTTAGGCAAGGCTTTTGCTATATGAATTGTTTAAGTTTCACATTAGTTTTGTTTTAATTTCTAAAAAAAACACAAAGTTGAGTTTAATGATCTAGTTCCTCATGTCATTTATTTGTTTACTAATTAATGTCCCCTATTTCCTTTTTTATTTGAGTAATCAAATTTAATAATTAATAAAAAAATGTATATCATATTAAATAATTAAAATTTTAAAATACATGCATAATAATATTTTCAATTTAAATATTGCACATAAAATAATAGCATCAAAAGTAACATTATAATCACATGTCAAAATTCAAAAATGATTGATTTCAATCACATTACTCAAGCACCATAAATCCATGTCACTAATATGATATTTTAAAACTTTATCATGTGGTTATTATTTAGGTTCATGTGGGAAAAAACATAATCAAAGACATGTTTGTGGATGGAGGATTTAAAATAAAGATCATTATTAAGGATTCGAGGAAGAAATTAGGGTTACTTACTTCTAGACCAACTCCTTATACCTTCAAGATGGCATATCAAACATTACCAAATTATATAATTGGGTTGATTAGAGACCTCAAAATCCACATCCATGGTATTCCATACATATCTACTTTCACAATTATGAAAATCAATGTATTAGATGTTAACTATTCCATGTCGCTTGGATCCCCATGATTGTGTGATGTTAAGGTCACCCATGATTGGGGTAGCAATATGATCACCATTGAAAGCAATGGGATTGTGTGGATAGTAACAATAACTAGACATTTGGATAGCACCCATGATTGCAAATATTTTTCTACTCTGTCATTGTCATTGGAATTAAAGGTGATCAAAAGGATGTTTTATTGGAGCTAAAACCATATTTGTTCACAATTGGGACCATTTCGTTACCAAAATTGAAGATTGTGATTACCATAGTAACTAACATGAAATCTAGTAATGATGAACTTATAATTTTCCCCATATCCCAAATGAAATTTTAGTAGATCTAACTCATGCTAGCATCAAGGAACAAGAATTGAAGATTGCTAGGTGGATGTTATTGGAAGATATTCAAACTGAAAACCTCAATTTGGGGATTAAAATAGACCCACAAATGGTGAAAATTGGTGCAAATTTAGATTCTCAAAGAAGTCAAAATGTAAAGCAACTATTCAAGGAGTACAAGCACATTTTTGCATGAACCTATAAATATTTGAAAGGTATACCACCACATATAGCTCAACATCAAATCGAGCTAGATAACATCCACAAGCCCATCAAATTAGGTGCAAGATGAATCCTAACTATGTAAAAATGGTTAAACATGATTTAGATAAGTTATTTGATGCCAAATTCATAGCTCAAATAAAAGAAGCCACTTGGCTTTTTCCAATTGTAATCATATTGAAAAAGAATGAAAAGTTATGAGTTTGTGTAAACTTTCAAAAACTCAATGTAACTAGGGTGCAGTCACAACCCAACGAGCCAAAAAGGGCATTAAATCGTTAAAAAAAAAAATCAAAATTGGATAAATATATGTATTTTTCATTTAAAGCCATGGCAATCATGACAAGTTATTGTTTTTCATTCATATGAATGTTAAGGAATTCAAAGCAAAAATTCATTTAATGAAATTTTAAGTTTCAAAATTTTAAAATTTCAAATGTGATTCTAAGATACATTGTACCCTAGGAAGGCAAATTACCAAACCTTAAGAAGAGTTTTTCCATCATCAACATGTCACCTCTAAAAACTCTTAAGGACAAACAAAAGTTTAATGATATGGCCCAATGTTACCATTGTTTTATCCCAAACTTTTTTAGGGATTAAACATAGGAACCAAAATTTAATTCCTGTTTTTCTCTAGCCAAAATGAGGACCCAAAAAATCCACACTAAATTTGGTAGTCATCAAAATGACGAACAAGATACTAAAACCAACATGGAGGTAGATTCAAGGCCTAGAAATGTTGCAGGACCTTTTGAGATGGTTTAATAATCTGAATTTTTTGGTAGAGTAGTCACTTAAAATAATGATCACAAGGATGCAATAGGAAAAAGGATGATTTTAAATGTTAGAAAATATTGTTAGGATTTTTTGTATATAAATTTTATCAATCATTTCTCATTACTAATATTCGATACTAAAAATTGATTACCAAGAATTACTATTCAACATTCCTGCTGAAATCTTTTACATTTTTTAGTACCAAAATTTTAATGTTAAGTTGAAAACTACTAATTAGGATGTGTAGATTACAAATAAATTTTTCTACTAATTTTATAAAGATTATAAGAAATTTGTTATTTTTGGTGGAATCACCATTTTGGACTTAGACTTTCACCGTTACTTGGATGTACTTGAGTTAGGTTGGTGCCCACTCAACATAACTTGTTATTTTTTAAATAATATATTTTGAAGCTATACAAGTTGATACATTATTTATATTTAAGTTGTCATCTCCATTACATAATTTTTTGACTTGTTTCTTTCAAAGTTGTATTTGTTTTGCAAACTAGAAAATTTGAATGTTCAAGTGTTTTGGATAATTTATTATCAATTCCAATTTAAGTCTACATTAGAAGAATTTGGTAATCTATTGGTACTACCATTTGCCAAATTGTTTTCTCGTGACTATTTGTCTCTACAAAGTTGTAGAAATGTATTTCACTTTCTACTCCGATTATCTTTTTGTTTCCAAACTTAGGATATTATCATGTGTTTTAACATGCATCCTCAAATGAAAACAATTGATTCAAAATGTTGCATTTTATGTGATGTATATAGCCCAACATATGGTTTTACATGTTTATTTCATACCTTTCACTTTAGGAGTGATTAGTGTTTTTTTTAAGAATTTGTAATGTAGCCTAAGTGCCAATCATCCCTAGGAAGATTTAACCAAATATGATTATAAACCATATATGAAATAAAAATTCTTTAATCAGCCTCATGTTTGTGGTTACACATGAAAACCCAAATATAGAAATTTGGCCATTAAAAAAATTTGCTCATTTCTAACTATTATTAAAACCTTCCAAAATCACTTCATTTTTTAACATCATTATAGGCTTAAAACACATAGGCAATGATGATTACAAAAGGTAAAGTAGGTAGTTTATAATTAGGTTGGGACAAATAGGTGGTTAATGGTTAGTAAAAGCATGTTTAAAATGACAAGGATATCAATAGGAATCATGACCAAGTAGGTGACTATTGATAAGTAGGTAGGTAAAGGCAATGGTTAACTTAGTTTGTTATTTTTGGGGGTTTTACATTCACTACACATTAGATATAATGTAGAATAAAATTTATCAAAAGATCAAAGCTATCCACAATGGTTACAAATGGGACAAGAGACCAACAATAAATTTTTATATTGTCTACTACCATCCATCCATCCATCCATCCATTCACATGCGTGGTGGATGGTGATTCACTTTGGCCCACCCTATCTCTTAATGTTTTTGTAATTTCAAAATGAATTATTTTGCACAACCAACTTTTTATAATTTTTTTATTTGTTGTAGCACACAAGAGGTATTTTTTGCTAATTTAAGGTTGGGGATGAGAGAATAGAATATTGTCAAAATGGTTACTTATTTGAAGGGATTATATCTTCAATTGGGTATATCAACCATCCAAAACCAGAGGGGGCAACCTAAGGACTTCCAAACATTCAACCATGATATTCCCTTTAAAGTGATCAGAAAGTTTTGAAAAGGAAGTAGCCTTTTTTAAAGAGGTAAAACACTTTCAATCATCAGTTTTGTTTGGTTGTTGCATTTCATGTCTTTCCTCTTTTCTTGCTTCTAAGAAGCATGTGAGAACAACTAACTATTTTTTATTCTAATGCCTTCTTCCAATGGTGGTGGTGGATTTTTATTGTTCCCATCAAGTTCTCACAATGTTCCTCAAATTCTCAATATGTTCCCCAACATGTTCCCAATAGCACCTCATTATTATATCTCAATAATCCTTTGCCCTAAGTGACCTATATAGCCTGCCCATAAGGAGGAGACTACAAAATATCTATTTGGGAAGTGTGTCCAAAGCTTTTGAATTTTTTTTTTTTCTAACAGGCCAATCAAAGATGCACATCACAAAAGAAGGAAAAAAAAAACTCGAACTTTGGAGTCCCAATAATTAATGCACCAGAATAATTTTTATTAAAAAAATTCTTGCGATAGTCCTCGGGTATCACAGGAAAACAATGAGAAAAAAAGAGACGAGATATTTCAAAAAGTGAAATAAATGTTAGAGTCAACGACTTCATTTTTTCCGAAATGCCTTGCTACTTGTGGAGGACAGATTCCACTTGATAATGTGCCTCGTGAGATCAGCTGAAAATTTTTCTACCTGTGCTTTTGACATTGCAGCTTTTCAAATCACGAATGGGTACACATAGCACAAGTGGACCGCTTGGCTCCTCAAAATAGACCTGTGGGAAGAAGTGGGTTCTCTGGAAAAGAGAATTCTTGTAAAAAGTTACAAGAGAACTCTTTGTATTCCAAGAGTTATCCGTAAAGTCAGGCAATTAAGGGGCAAGAACGGCCAGTTTCAGCATAATAGGGCATCAAACATGTAACTGAGAATGAAAATTTTACAAAAAGGAAATAACTGAGACCCAAACTAGTTTTTCCACCAACTTTGGTGATAAACTGAGTTTCATCCTGTGCTTCCTTTTTCCCGAAAGAGGGGATAAGGGGTGAAAGGAGAGGAGATAGGCGGTAAAACAGAGGGTGACTTTACCGATAACTCTATTATCAATTGGTTTGGGAGCCTCATTAGAGGAGTATGAGTCTTTGGAAGAAATGAATAGACATATATATATATATATATAATGGGTTTAGGGTTCAACTAGAGATGGAGTGCCAGAACAAAGACTTCCCCTTCTTCCTTCCAAAAGATAAGACACTGGAGCTATTGGCTTTTAGAAGCACCCTCATAGGAGTTCCTAAGATGCTAGCATACTAATAAGTTAAATTAATTGTTCACAGATGAACACCACCCTTCCTTTTGCAATAGAGGGCATTGTGAGTCTATGGCCATAACCCCACTCTTCTTCTTAGATATTTAAGAGTGGGCACTTTTGCTGTGTTGGTCCAAGTATAAATACAAGTTCACCCATACCTATACTATTCTGGTTGAAGTGGGCTTAACTTTAGAGTTCGTATGAAAACTTGCTAAACTAATTTTTTAGTATCTTGTCTTGTGCATTCACACTTGGTGTTAAGGTTTCTAGTGTTGAGTCCGTAACGTTATGTCAATCATTTAGGACTTAAACCTACTTATCATGAAGATTTTATGTTAAGCTAACATTCGCTTAACATTACACTATCACCTATTTAAACATTGTGTGCCACCTAAGATGCCACCTAGATTTTCATTTAACACTGACTTAACATCGAGTGTGAATGCACCATTAGACAATGTTTTCCTCAATCAGTGTCTTCAGCACTGCCCATTCTTTTCTTCTTTTCAAAGTGGGGTGGGTCAAGGGGGAAACTTTAAAATTTTCTGATTTCAAGTTTTTGTTCCATGACAATGTTCCCAATAGAGTTCTCAGTATTGTTTCCCAATTTGTCAGGCCAACCACTTGTGTGTTGGCCAATCTTGCCATTTGAACTTTCAAGCTTCTAAAACACATATAAATTTTTAAATGTTAAAAGTTTGAAAGCTTGTCAACATGAACTCAAGCATAGATAAATAACATGAACAACAAGAGTTCCAAAATGGGTTTCAAAACTTGGGTTGATTGGGAGCATTATCATAGGGGGGATAGCTCCTCGTGAAAATTCAACCACTTGAAATACCTTTCGTGTTTCAACCTCAAACCTTAAAAGTTTACAATATCTCAAGGGGTATCTCCAATGAACATCTTTTGCTATCGGAGCTTTAGAAATTGGATGGAATAGGAGTGAATCAAAGTGGGGGCATAGCTCCTTGTGAAAACTTAACCACCTAAAATATCTTGAATGTTTCACCTTCAAACCTCAAAAGCCAATAGTGATTCAAGCATATAAATGAATAGCTTTTATTATTTGACTTTCAAAAATTGAAGTAGTTGTCAACAAGATCTAAGTAGAGGCATAATTGCAATTACAAATTCAACCACATGTACCTTAACCATCCTAGGTGTTTCATTCACAATACCTCAAAGTTCATACAAACAAATAAGCTATGCAAATTGGGTCTAAACACGAGTTGATTTGAAAGCCGATCACATGTGAGGTTATAACTCCAACTTATATGTCAACCCCTCCCAAATAGATAAATCATTCTATATTTTGAAAAGCTCAAAATTTGAACACATGCATGCAAATTGAACAAGAGAGGAAAACAACCACATCTAAAACAATAGAAGAAAATCCACACTTGCTTGCAAAGATCCATTGTTACGAACATGCATTCAAGCCAAAGTGCCCCAAATTGATGCCATCTTGAACTTCAAATCCATCCTCTAAAGAATGGAAGTGAAACTATTCCCCCATTCAAGTTAAAATAATATTGACATTATATCTTGACATAATCAGATTTCAAGTAGTGGCCATTCATGAAGACCTCTTGAAAGATATTTCTTAATCAAATCTTCTTTTGCCAAAAGGGTCAAAACACCTTAATAGGAGCCAATGGGATTACTTTATAAATAGATTGTAAGTATTTTTTATTTTTTCCAATAAAGAATTTTTTGAATGAAACCTTTTGTAACATTATTTAAAATACATATAGTTGTTTCAATATATCATATGTTTTGTGTTAGTCATTGTTAAATTAAATGAATTTTTCAATGTGTGCAAACTTTGCATTTTATTTTGAAAATATATCATGATTTCAAATCATATCAAAATATGTTAATTATTAATGTTTTAGTTTCTTATATCATAAGCTATATCTTTATTTTTTATGTCATGTACATTATGTCCCATTTACATGTGGTAAAGGACACTTAAAATTCTAAGATTTTGAAATATATTTTCAATTTTTAAAAAATTTAAAATTTTCCTATTTTAAAATTGTGAGAGTTTTTTAAGGTGTGGGTAGTAGGTTACTATCATTTCCATTTTTTCATCAATTTTTTTAATTAAGAGAGTCTTTTACCTTTGTCCTTTGTAAATCAACTGCTTTTGACACAACTATTGTTCAAGTTCAAAAGTCTTTTACTAAAACCAAAACCTTGAATTAAATTTAATGTTTTTATAATTTCAATTCCTCAAAATTCATATTAGTCATTTAGGAAAATTTTAAAGAATAATTATCATAACTTTCAAATGTTATTTACATATACTTTGAAAATTTCAAAGATTCCAAACACCCTTTTTGGCTCCTATTAATGTGCTTTGACCTTTAAAAAAAAAAAAAACAACCACCAACATCCTACTGAAATTGACCTTAGAAGTTTATGGTTCATGGTAAAAAAATGGAAATCTATGTGGATGAAATGGTTTTGGGAATAAGGGGATGACAAATAACCTATTTAGATGAATTGCAAATACACACAAATGGGTATTTAAGTAAGGTATTATTTGTTAGAATAATACCCCCAAAAATATTTTTGGGTATCTACAAAGTTAATTTACTAGATTAGGTAAGGCTTTATTAAATATTGGTTTACTTAAAAACTAGTAGATAGGGCATTTCATATCCTACCTAAACTCAAGTTGCTAATTGGCCAACATTCTTGTTTACCCCCAAGAATATAATCAAATTTCAAAAATGATTGCAATGGCCTCAAATTCAATTAGACTAGGAAACCCATTGGTTGAATGTCAAAAACTACCTTTTAAAACTCCAACATATTTCCACCATAAGATCTCAAGATTCAAACCAACAAACGTGCAAATTGGAAAGGATAGGAAATTGGTTTAAAATTACACAAAGACGCTATAAAACAAATAGCTACCTATTTCATGCATATTTTGTAGAGATTCAATGAAACCCTTGTGGGCATGGGCATGGTATTATTTTGATGGAAGCCAAAATCAAGTTGTACACCCAAGCCCTTGCTTCATCCCAACATGCTCTTAAATCCTTTAACATTAAAACTTTGAGGCGTCATTTTTCATTTAGTTGCAAATTTTGAATTTTAGTTACACTTTTACCTCCCCTAATAATTTGATTATGGTCAATGTGAATTAGCAATTGTAAGAAATCATTGCTAGGAAATGTGGGTGTAATTCATTAACCTAATTCATTGTGGGGCTTGAACAATGAAATGTGTTCACCTTACCTTGATGCCATTTCACATTAATTAAAACTATGTTATTTTATAATCATGTTCACTTATAGTTGAAATAATTCATTGGGGTTCATTTTTTCTATTATTGAATATTCATTATGGAATATATATAATAAATGGTTAAGATGTGAGAATTTTGATATTTACATTCTACTTATGTTATTTATAAACTATTTTGCATAACCAAAGTAAAACTTGTCAAATTTCATTTTAAGCATAGATAGATTGTAAGTATGTTGTAAATTGTTCAATAAGTAAATAAGTTGTAGGTTAGGGTGAATGCATGTTATGGTGTAGACAAAAAAACTGTTACAATTTGACAATTTTCAATACTTGTGGAACTTTGATATATCATGGTGGATGTTTGGAAAACATTTTGTAACTAAAATTTCAATTAATTGTGGTTTACATCCATATATATCGTTGTATCATGAATTTGGAGTAAATATGAACATGTAATTATTAATTGAAATTAATTTTCACTTTGCAATAGCCCTATCACAATACTATAATTATAAAAAATGATTACAAAGTACTAGATTTAATGGTAATTTATTTGTGAAATTTTGCACATGTAAAGAGACAACCATGAGAAATAATCTTCTTCACTAAAATTCTTAATTTATTTTCAAGTGGTGAAGTTCATATTAGATGTTTTAAAAACATTTGTTAGTACATTACATTATGATAATGATGAAGATTGTGATTTTTTTAATTGTAAAATGTTCTTCCATTGAAAATGTAGATGGGCTAAATGTTTTTTTTACCATTTTACATTTTAAAAATGGATTTTCAACTTAATAAAAATGGTAATATGTTGTCAAATAAGGGCTTCAAATCAATGTTGTAATGTGACATTGAACAAGATTTGGAAACATATAAGGAAAAGTCCTTAAGATTTTTACTTTGTGTTTTCACTTGAGTAAGAATTTGAGCAATTTCACATTGGTAGAATTATATGAGTTGTCTTCTTTTATGGTCTTGTGCCAAATTACTAGTCAAGCTTCCTATTTCATATATGTTGTTGGTTATAAGGTAATTTTGATTTCTAACGTTAGGGGTTTGGGTCTTAGGTTTGATTTTTAAGGTTAACAAGTGAAGGTTTAGAAGTAAGGTACATTTAGGTTTAGGATTAAAGACTAAGATTTTCAAGTTTCATATTTGGGATTAAAGTGAGGATTTAAAATCTAATTACAACTTGAGGATTTTCAAGTTTGTTTTAAAGTTTAAGATAGGGCTTTAAGATTTTGAGGTCTATTTCAAAGTTAGGGTTGAGGGTTTCATAAGGTTAAAATTAAATTTAGAGTCAAATGTTTGGTTTAAACCATATTAAGGTATTAGGTTAGGGTTTGCAAGATGTTTAATTGGATTTTAAGGTTTATGACTTCAAGTTAATGAAAGGTTTAAGGTAAATTTGATGGTTAGGGTTTTAAATAAAACCTAACTTGGCCTTTTAACATAATAGGGGAAACTTCAATTGTATTATTCATGTTATCAAAATCAACCCTTGGGCAACATCTTTTCATCTTTATTCTATACATGAAACATAACAACATGATAATGTATGATGTTTTCATGTGGAATTTGTCCAATTTTGTATGTGTGTGATGATGCATTGTTCATTACATCATGTTGTAACCATGCACTTGTGCATGAAATCCTTTGGCCCACATTGGAGGAAAGAGTTGCTTGGGGTATGGGATTGCAATAGTTGTCAATTTGTATTGGGTTTAGATATGGGATATTGATCAAAATTCAAAAACTTGGAAAGGGGCACATAAGGCATGATTTAATGGTTGAAAAAAAATCATATTATAAACAACATTATCATTTTGGATCACCATGAATGAATAATCTACATAGACATTTGACTACTTTGGCTTTTACCATAATTTCAACATTCTATATGCCATTTGAATGTATATAAATACTAGTGCCAATATTTCACACAAAAATGAATATTTTGAATACCTTGTAGTAGATTTAGGTATGTTGGTGAATAAATGTTTATTACATGCACATGATAGGTTCAAATGGAAATGCATTCCAAATGTAGACCATGACGTAATGAAAGTTTAAAATGAAATAACTGCAAGGTTTAAAATGCAAATAAAGTGGGAATTGGTGGGCTTGAAAAAAAGTGGAGGGGTGCATTCATAGTTGGGGTGCACAAAAAGATTGTTTCATTACAAAATCACTTTAAATTTAAATTTTGATTGATTATTATGATTTGTATAATCTACCTTTATCATCAAAAGGGTTCCATTAATAAAGACGATCATGTCAATTTTTTTAATAATTGGATTACAATCCAAAAGTTTGGAAGGAAGTATGCGAGATGTAAATACAAAAAAATGACATTATTTTATGTCTTTAATAAGACTTTGGCATTCCAAATGAGAGACTATCATTTTGCAAAAAAATTATAGTTTTACATTGCATATTGGTTTATATTTTAACAAAACATTCACATTTTGTTCAATTATTTGTTGCCAACCATTTTTTCATTTATTGGTTGAAGGACTAAACATACATATCCACCCCTCATTGGGTGAATGCATGGCATGGTGGCTCATTTTAAGCAGATGTTCCACTCCATAGGAGTCCATAAAACATGGTTACTTGTTTATCATAACTTATGATTATAATCATTTATAAGTTGATGTTCATACATTTGTGAACATTCATATTTTATTTTTAAACTTAAATAAAATGATGATGACATTAGTTGTTTTAATGGATGCAATTTTTTAAAAATCATGATACTTGGAAAAATGTTTTATAAAGTTCATATGAGTAATGGCTCCTTTAGATATTTCATAATCAAACACTTTTAGAACAAAAGAAATTGAAAGAAAAAATAATTTGTAACTCACAAGGACTTCTTAAAATAAGGTCAAATTTTAACCATTTTAAATTTCATACAAAAATATTTGCTAAAGGTTTTCAAGAAAATGGTCCCATATATGTGTTATTTAGTCCATTCTTCAACATATACTCAATCACTAAAAATCAATTAAATTAAAATTTACTATGAATACATTGATGTTATACCATTGTTTAATCCATTCGTTGTCCTTTCAAAAGTCCATTATTAATAATAGGGATCACATTTTCCAAAACAAATTGTATTTTGAGTTTCATAATTAAGTTATGACTTTAGAATCAATTATTAGTTAACAAATTGAAACATATAATTATCACCACATTCATTTAAACAAAAGATACCCTATAGAAATATGAATGTGACTCCATAAGTGAGCCACCATACCATGCATTCACCCATTGTTTAACATGTTAAAATGTTCATTTTGTTTCCAAACACAAGATAGGACTAGGTCATGGTTCCTATTGTGGTAGGCCAATTGTGAATGTACTTGGAGATGCTTCTAAAGAGGTTCCATTCAACAAAGCCCAAGTACATTTTTATTTTTACTTTTAAGTTATAATTCTTCTCACTAATGTTTTGCACATGAAATGTATGGACCTCACATACAAGGTCATTGGTGATCATGGTCTTGACCCAACTACACATGGTTCACATCAAGATTTTTAACTATATGTTCAAAATTGCCTTAATATCTATTTTGAACTATTCTTTTGAATATTTAGTGTAAATAAATTGAGTAAAATATGTTGAAAAAATAGTTTTAAAAAAAATTTCGAGGTTGTTTTTTTGAGTTTCTCAATTTGAAAAATAGACATTTTTTCAATTAATTGGTGCTATAAACAAAATAAATAAATACTAGGAAAGCCATATGTATATATATATATATATATATATATATTGAAAGCTACGCTTTGCGGCCCCCACTCAAAAGGTTTTGCGAGAGCAACTAAACACTTTGTGAAAGAATGATTGTTTTTGTGATCAAATTACAAAATAAATATACAAACTGTATAGAATCATCATTTACTAGAATAGGATAAGTTATTGATTTTTGTAATTTGTTTGGAATATTAGAATCCACCAAAGATACAATAGGTATTTGTAATTGATCAGCTTCAAGCATAGCCATGGAATTTTTATTTGCATTTATTCTTACCAAACAATCTGTATATCATGTGTCACGATTCCTTCAAAACATTTTTGCATCTTTCTAAAACGTGGAAAAGAATTGAACGGCGAAAATGTGGAGGCGTCCTTTAATTGGAATGCACGGAGAAACCCTGAAAGTGTTTTTATACATTTTTCATATGTTTCCAATTAGTTAAAAAACCCCCAATCCATTTATGATTGATATAACTTTGATTAGTTTTTTTTGCCATTTGTTGAATTATTTTATTATATTCTATATTAGTATTTACCAATAAGAAATGGCCTTTTGCACGAATAATAAATTCAATCAAATTACAAGCCCTTTGTAAACAAATAAGTGTTTTTTCTAAATTAATAATAGCCATTTCATTTCTAAATTCGTATAAATATCCTTGAAAATCGGAAGTAGGTATCTGATGGCCCAGATATGCGTTTGTACTTAGTAATTTTTGAATAACCAACAAACTAGAATTGTACATAATTCCTTTTGATTTTTATTTAGATAGCTCAGATGGTTAGAACAAAGGACTAAAAATCCTTGTGTCAGTGGTTCAAATCCACTTCTAAACACAATAGAGTGAAGCTTTAAATTCAAGCATCTCTAAGGAGCTTAGAAAAGAAATATTATTTATTCCTTCAATAAAATAAAGTGGTCTGAAGTTCAATTTCTCAGTGGCTTTGAATAAAAACATGTTTTTTTTTCTAGGGGCTGCTCTACAAAAATATATTTATATTTATATTTATATTTATATATATTTTTCGAAAAAAGAAGCAACCTTAAAGTATAAAACATAACCTTGCCTTAATTTGAAAAAAATATATACCTTTTTTTTTTGTCGTAGGCGTTTAGCTGGTTGTTACTTGCATTGCCTGCGTTACAGATGGTGGATAAGTATAAAGGTTGATCAAGGTTTTTGATTTTAGAATAAGTCAACACTTTTGCAAAAATAGTATAATTGTAAGGTAGGCTAAAGATGGATTTGAACCATCTTTCTAGGATTTGCAATCCAATACATTACTTTTATGTTACTTAGCCAATTCTTAGACTTTTGGTGCAAAGATTCTAAAAAAGAAATGAAAGGCCACAAGCTTCGTAGCCCCTCAAGCCTAACTAGTAAAGAGCTAAGAAAGCTATGAAAAAATATATATATATTTCTTGCTGCGCCTTGCAGCCTTGCAGAGTTTCCTGTTGGCGAAACCCAATGTTCTGGGACCTCGGGGACTCATTTCTACCAAAACAAGAAGGCCGCATGTACTCCCCCTCCCCCCCCCCCCGCGCGTAAATGAAGAGTTAGCTATTATGTCCTGTTACGCTCCTTTTTTTGTTACGTAAAAAAAACGCATGATAGCCCACTATTTGTGAAGCAAATAGTGAAGTTTATATTCGTTTTTACTCAAAATAAAAAAGACATAGCCAACTTATGTTCATTCCAAATAGACTCCGTTTTCATTACAAAAATTTATTACGTCAAGATTTGTTGTTAAAACTTAATTATGCCAACATTATGGAAGTTCCTAGATTGTGTAAAATAATAGTAGTTCCAAAGGCACCTTCTAATTTAATAAGAAATGTAAAATTAGTTATGGAAATTATTTGTAGTCAAAAGTTCACACAGACACAAAGCAGAAATTCGACAGGTAGGTTGTTTCGATTTAATAAGTTTGTATTAAATCACTAAAACATATCAATTACACACTTTGTTGTAAGATTGCTTACACTAAGCCAAACCATAGGCCTGGGCTATTAAGTTTTTTCAGTTCTGCTTGTGTTTGTAGCAAGCGCGTTATCAATGGTTTTTCCAATCCAAATGGTGTTACTGTTTGTTGTTCAACAAATTGTTGATCTACCATTGCAAAATGTAATTGACTTCATCAAGTGTGTATATCTGGAAAGACTATCATTACATATGGTGTTTAACGGCGGCTATAAAAAGAGTCATTTTTGTTTTTCTGGCCTAGTCACCAAGGCCGGAGGAACTTTTACAGTAATGATAGCCTTAATTATAGCAAAATCAAGTCATAGGAACGTTTCAAAGCTTAATAAGGACAGCGATGTTTAGGTGACCAATCTTTTTTCCATTGCCCAACATTGTGCCTTTGGCACTAAATGTGTCGTGCCATGTACCATTACGTAACAAAATTTCTTTCGGCCAAGTATCCTTACAAAGCCATGCCGAAGGCAATAGTAGCACCTTTATATTTTTACAAGGGACTTGTAGCCTCCAACCTCACTTTCACACAAGTCGGTCAGAGCTTTACTCGAGGACACAATGACTTTAATTTGTTCTAATTCCACAAATCTCGCAATTAGTTCCCTAATTGTTTTCAAATTGTTATATTTTCCCTTTGTTCCTCCTTTCATTGTTGATGTCAACCTTGTTAGCTAGGAAAACATTTCCAATATCAAAAGTTGTGAAGTAAAATGCCCATATTTTTGGACTATTATAACATCTTTCACACAACCTTGGGCTTGCCGAATGGTATTAGGGTACATATTTACTAATGTTTTTAAGGCATGTTCATTAGTTCCATGAGGTTTGAAAGGCATGTGATGGGATTAAGATGAGGGTGCTAATGTGAGATCATGGATAAGCTAACATACACAAACCAAACAAATTGTTATAAACATGTCAAGTTGGAGCCAAATGGTGTTAGATTTAACCATAAACAATTCAAAATCATTTGAATCACATGGTTCAAACCTTTGGGATGAGCCGCCACTTTCATTTCTATAGTATACATTGTGATTGGTGATGGGAACTACATTGATATTCCTTAATGGTACCTAATTCCTAAGATTCCCAAGTTATGAAACTTTCTACTTTGTGGGCTAATAACTCATGCGTGTGAACTTTGATAGCAAAAGTTGTAACCTTAAAGAATATGTTAATTCCAACACTAATCATAGGTCATTTGACATTTATTTCTTGAATTTTAACTTGTTCATAAGTGAAATTGTTAGGTTGATTCTCAATTATGTTTTTGGCCATAATTTGAACTTCAAATTTCAAAATATAAATTGCAAACCCATTTTCAATATTTATGCTTCAAGGCCTTTCAAACAATATACATTAAAACAAAAACCCAAGTTTGTAATTGGTCCTTGTGATTATTTTTTTGGTCACAAGCAACATTTGCAATTAAAATCCCTTTAGTTGTGTAAATCAATCTAAAATGACAATAGTTGCAAATGACATGACATCATCACATTTCACCTCAAGCCTATGGTCAACATATATAATTTCATCCATTGATAAAATTATAGATGTATTATCATTTACAACTATGTTGTTATTATTTTGGTAATCAGTATTAATTTGCCATGTGTAAGTCATTCATGTTTCCACATGACAAAATATGTATTTTTGGAATTTATTATTTTACAAAATTCAAAATAAATCCAGGTCATTTATATCAAAATTATTTTTTAGGTAGGTAGGTAGGTTGAAATTAAGTGGGCTTAAGCTAGGTGGGTATCATTTTATGACAATCTTATTTTATTTTGGGTATAGCTTTTAGGGCCAAGCCTCATTGATTGGTTCATTTCAAATGGCACATTTTTTTTAATGTTTTTTTTTCACTGATTCTAATGCACTTGTTTATGTAGTTAAAAATGAAAACAAAAGAGTAATTTTTTTATTCAATTTTGTGATATTGCCATACTGGTGATCATCCACAAGGAAATTTAACCACGTTTGGTTATAAACTAACAATGCAAATAAAAACTTATTAGTTATTTGCTTGAAAAATGTGTAAAAAACATGGATTTTTAAAATTATATTTTTAGGATATATATATAATAAAATAAAATCACTAGATGGCAAAAATTATCACAAAAAAACACTAAAAAAAGTGGGATAAAATTTCTAATCATGACCTAATAGTAACTACTACCTACTACTTAGTTACCTACCTAACCTAGTTAAATTTTTGACCTACCACCTACCACCAACCTAACATATTACCTATTAACATAACTCACTACTTACTAGCTTAATATAAGCTACCTACCTGAGCTAAGTAACTAACTAGGTCTATGTCAATAGGTTAACAAATTCTTAATGTATGTTAATATTGCCTAAATAAAATTATAATGTTAAACCTTCTATATACTCTTAATATATACCTAATATTAGTTCATATTACCTTTAGTATGATGTTAATAAAACCTCAATACACCTTTAGAGATATACTTTTAATACATGTATACTATTTTTTTAATACACCCTAATATTCCATTAGGGGCTAAGTCGACACCATAGTGGTACATGACTAATTTTGGTTATTATTTCAACTAATGGGGCATATAGGCCTATTTTTGAATGAAAATGATATTTGAAATTGTCCATATGAAAGGATGAAAAAACCAATAGTTGTAACATAGATTTAACATAGTTGTAAAAATGACCAAAATTTGTCAAAGTTAGAAAATAGTTGAAAAACGACCAAAGTTAGTCACAAACAACCTATATTTGTATGTAGTCATAAACAAAGTGGTTACATAAATTGGCAAATTTTTTGTAATGATAAAGAAGTCCCCATTTGCATAAGGTTTGTTATTTGCAATTTTGTCCCAAAAATTCAAGACATTTCAAGACTCCACTTTCCAAAATGATTCCCATTTATAAATGTTTGGGATTCACCTCCTTTTTGCACCATTTCACTTATGGGAATGTGAGAGAGTCTTGACACATTTTCCCATCCACATCCTTTCTTGTGCCTCAAGCTTGGTTGCAAACCCAAGTAGGTTAAGGTTGTGATAATCTTTAACTTGGTCATTGCCTCCCATGACCTAAATTTGCAAAGAGTCCATAGAGGCATAATTTGTTGTAATTGTAGGTCCAAATTCATGGGAATGAAAACTAGGATTTGATGTTTGGGGATTGATATGAAACACCAAAATGGGTTATTAGGGGTAAAAATTGTAGATAAATAATAATGTAGCCTAAGGGTTGAAAGGTGGATGAGTATGGATATAAATAATTCAACTTATGGGCCTTATCGTGAGGATCTTTGATTAGGGGCATAAACTTGAACTCATATGAATAATTTAGTCAATTATTTTGGGTTAGACATAGTTGGAAATGAATTATGTGAATTTGCCTAGATCCTATGATAAGAAGGATGTTAGTTGTAGAAGGATAATAGGGTAAATGCTATTACAGTGTCCCTTTTTTTATGTCACAATGTAAAAATTTCTAACCCTTTAATTACATGATGTTTCTTAAGTTATAATTTTTTTAAAAATTTGAAAAAAGGTACTCACATATATGATCTATATTATCATAAAAAAACATATTTATAAAGAAAAACCATATGTTCATTTTTTTGGTTTAGGGGGACTTTAAAACTTGTGTATTAAATTCAGTCACAATTTTTATTTAATCCTTAAATAATTGTAAATGGACTCATAGATTTTGGGTTATTAAATTATTTGTTTGATAGTACTTTGCCACAAGTTGTATGATCAAAATGGAGACTAAAGTTGTCATTAAGGATGTCATTATTAATGAAAGTGAACATTTGAATAGTTTTTTGGAAGGTTAGAATTCACAAGTAATTTTCAATATGCATTTTTTGATTTTGATTCAAGTGTTTTCATTGAATGTGTTTTATAATGTATTAAAAAAATGTACAACACATAGTTTTTGCAAAAAAAATTTGTAATTGGAAAATTCATTTTAAAGGTGATGACAACACCAAACAAATGTGGAAATGGACTTTTTTGGTGCATTTTTGGGTCCACCATAGTATGCATTTACCCAAATGTGGCATAATACTAGTGGCTTATAACTGATGAATGAAAATATTTAATAAACATGGATGGATGGGGATAATCATCCATCCATTCCTCCTTTCAAGTATACAAGGGGTTGTAAGTGGAACTTTAGGTTCATATTTTCCCTTGCATAGCTTCATGTTGTTATTTTGTGTTAAGCCTTGGAATAAACATTTTGTGTAACAAACATATGATGCAATAAATTTATGTGTCCTTTCAATTATGAAAGTGTTCACAAGAGAAAACACACATGTTTTTAGTGAGTGATCCCCATAAAACAAAGTGTTTAAGCAAATGTGATGAACTTCCCAAATGGTGCAACTCACATAAGGACCAAGTTTTAGGTGTGTGGGTGATCCTAGCTTAAAAATATGTAAGTTTCATTTCTTGTATTCTTCAAATGATTTATATCATGTGTAGGTGTTGCATGGAACCTTAATTGTGCAACCTACCTATGTGATAATAGGGATTTAATTCAAAATTAACCTTCATAGGCCCAAACCCTTTCTAAGCTATAGGTACACCATCAGTCAAAGTTCTATGTTTCTTCATAATATTTTTTATGGCATGCCCATCTATACCCATTAAGTGTTCCAACACTTGGTCATATTGTAATGTTGCTTGTTAAGTATTCACTATAAGACATTCATTTTCTGCAATTTGTTATTAGTTGTTAGAACCCATTTTAGTGTGAATAGGGTTATGGACTTTTTCATGTTTAGTGGGTTTATCCCCATGATGTGGCTTTAAAGTTTCATGTGTTTTGTTTAAAAAATACTTTGCTACAAACCATAGGAATATGAGTTCAAAACAAACAACAAAATCACAAAACGATCATCATTAACTTTAATTGTGTGTATGTTTTCATGTGTGCATGACTTTGTTAATTTTGATTATGTTGGGCATTAATTGTGTAACACACAACATGCCTTGTTGAACACTTTTTCATTTAACTTTCCCACCTTTGGTTCTTTTTAAATGTCATGGAAGTAGTCCTTCAATGTTTCCTTCACAAAAATAAAGTGAGGGTATAATCAAGCCATTTTGTAGTTGATTATATAGACTTGATTCCACATAATTTAACAAGAATAAGCTAAGTCATGTTTTATAAGTTGCAAAATGCACATTGTATGAAATAGCCATGGTGTTAAGATGGAGAGATTCCACAATTTTCGATTAGAGTTTTTCGTTTTGGATAGGCTTTGCTTTATGTAAATCAATGGATTCAAATTGTTGTGTTTATTCCATCTAAATCTCCATAGCCTAGGTGGCCGCCATCCCATCAAAAAATGAACATAACACAACAATAATCATTTTCAAACCTAATCCAATTTACAAAGGACACCCAACAAAGGATTAACATGCATCACAAAGTAGATTCATTGGCTCCATAATCAAATGAATCACCATAGATCACCAAAATAGAGCTACATGAGGTTAGGATGACTTTGAAGGTTGCATTCATAACTATAATGTTGAAATGAACCAACCAATTTACAGAGTTGTAAAAGGTTAAAATGAGTTTAAAGGTTTCATTTATAGTTACAAAATTCAAATGATGCACCATGACATAACATAACATAACAATAAAAGTTGAAGGTGCAATTCAAAGGTCCAACAATAGTTGTATAGGTTAAAATAGATACCACAAAAGCTCCCATCATAGTTCCAAACTTCCCAAGTGAAATTGAAAGTTTCTTATGATATAACTCCAAAACCAAAAGCACATGAGTAAGGAGTTAGCATTGGAAAGTGACATGGCATGTAACCATTGCACGAAATTTTTATTTGAATTACATTTTTGAGTTTTACATTTATTTTCGTAGTTTATTTTTACATTTAAATTTTAGATGAATCCAAATGATGATCCCAAGCCATGTAAAGTGCAATACTCATTTAATTTCAATCAATATGCAAATTTCCCAAACAAAATTGGATCAATATTGATAATTTTTTTTCAATTTACTTAGGACCTCATGAATGGTTATAATTTTATTTTTATTTTCACCTTCAAATGTTGATAAAAGTGATCTATAATATTATATTGCATTCTTGAATGTATATTATATCACAATATGTAGGTTACATAATAAATATTGAATCGTAAATTGAGTTGAAAATTTACAAATGTGTTGTTAAAGAGAGGTTACACTTTTGTAGTGACTCATTTTATCACATACCTACCTCCAATATAATTGTTTTTGAACGCTCCAAGGATAGCAATAAAATCAAAATAGTTATCACAACTTGAAGCTCCCATTCAAAGTTGCAAAGGCCAAATGTTTTTAAAGGCTTATAGGATAGTTATAAAATCAAAATAGTTACCACAAGCATTCCCATTCATCAAGGCAAACCTTCCAAGTTTTTCTAAAGACTTTTAAGATAGCTACATAATCAAAACAATTATCACATTTAAGGCTCCCATAAAAGTTACAAACCTCCCAAATGTTTTTTTAAAGCTCATAGGTTACACTACAAGAAATCATGACCTTTCAAGCGATTCAACTTGATTGAGGTGTCTATGTTAACTAATGGGAATGCACAATCTGACTAGAGGTGTAAGGCATGAAAGACACCCATTACTTTTGATCAATACATTTGACTAAGGTGACCTTTTTTTTATTAGGGGTCAATACACAAAAAAAAAAACCCCAAAAAAATTGTTAGTAAAGATGGCCAAAACTTAGTAAAATTGATCACATTGATTTGACACTAAGTTAATAAGTATTTAAATGTGAGTTCATGTGGGGTGGTTATTTAATGACATTAATTTGATGTTCATTTACATCAAAAGATTGCTTGTCCTTTGGCTATAAGAAAAAGGCTATTCTTTCATATAGGGTTTAGGCATAATGTTTTTGCTCCAACTTGACCCAACATCATGTGAATGACATTTGGAATATTACATCTATGCATATATGATGGATAGGCATGAATCACATAAGCACATGCATTTTGATAATGAGCTCCAGAACTAATTAGGGAAATTTATAGTTTGTTAGTTTGAACCTACCCTAAAGGATAGGGAGAAGTTTGTAGTTCAAGTGTGCAAAGGCAAATCATTTGGACCAATGTGCATACATAAATTCCTTAGCATACACAAGAAGAAATCCTAGGGCTTAGTAGCCTAACATAGTTTAATAATAGGCTAATTAAGTCTACCTACCTGCCTACTTATTGCATATGAAAATAATAGGTAAATAGGAAATAATAGCTAAGCCTAGACTTAGCTAGCAGGTTAGCTAACTAACATATTAACTAAGTTTAACTAATAATTAAAAAATAGGTTAGATAGGTTAACCTAGCCTAATAGCTAAGCTAGACTAGGTTTTGACTAGGTGGGTATGTAAGTAGGCTAGGCTACCAATAGAGCCTACTTACCTTTGTGATAGGTAGGAAATAGGTTAGGGTAGAGTAGTAGGCTAAGGTAGGATGTAGAGAAGTAGGTAGGTATGAGATCTCTATGTTTGGGGATGAGGAGCGATAAGAAAGGAACAATGTGTGTGACAAGTGAAACACTTTCACTGTAGGTAGGGAGAACTGGATCTGGTTTCAACTTTGGACTTTTTCAAGAATAGAATAAATAGTTTAGGAATGTGAGAAGAATTGAGTCCAGAACTTGTACCTGCTGAGGTTCAATCAAAACTCCTTAAAAATAGCTTCCACAATAACATAAGGTTCTATCAAATTCATTTCTTTTATAACAAAAAAAGTCTTGAAACCAAAATCATTTTAAAATAATCGTTAAGAAAACCATTTTAAATGATTTTTAAAATTTGAGACTGGAACTTGTCACAAGTGACCTGATGAAGTACTCTTCAAAAGCTAGAACTGGACAAACACTATAAATTAATATATTACTAGTGTGGCCCCGTGCCGTTGGCCCAAGTTCTACCACATTCCCAACTCAACTCAACTCAACTTGAGTTTTCCTTCCCAAAACTTGGATTTTTGGGAATTTATTTGAATTTTCAGTGGAAGAAATCACTTAAAAAAATCAATATCTCCCAAAATTCTGGATCCAAATCTTACCAAATAAATTCCATTAAATCCTACTCATCAAGATCTTTCTTTAACAACACCAAAGGCACATTTTAATAATTCTTCCAAAAATTTCAGCTATAATTTAATTTAATTTAATTTTCAGTGAAGAAATCATTCAATATTCAAAAACTTTTCCACCATAAGTCCAAATGCCATGAAACCAAGCCAATGCACCCCTACTCCTCAAGAGCTTTCCAAAGAGACTAAGAATACGATCTGAAGCATCCTGGTTTGATGTATCTCATAAGTACGAACAAAACAAAACAAACTACCTTCCTTCCTCCATAGATAGACTCGCCCAGCATTTTGGGAATGTCGCCCCACTTGTGCACTTCACCCATCATAAAGCACAAGGCAAACAGTATCGTGGACTTAAACAAATGTTTAGGGTACACCTTGAGGCCATGGGCCCATGCGAGGTGTGCTCGATTTTGATAAAGCTCATAGCCAAGGGATTTACGGAGAGCAAAGACTTGTGTCATTTATTTATTTATTCTGGTGATACCCACTAGGTATAACGGGAAAAAACAAATTAAAAAGTGGGCTTTTTGAAAATGAAACAATTGCATAAGATCCCTTCTATTTCCTAGTAGGAATATTATATCCAAATACACTAGGAAATTTTTCCAAGTGCTTTACTGAAGTGGTGTATGGGTAATGTGAAGTTGATCTTTTGGTAGGCTTGCAAGGCGAGAATTAATGGGGCTAATATCACACTTATTAACTTGCTACTCTTCATGCTAGCGATATTTATAATTTCATGGTCTCAAAATTTTGCAAAATTTTTCCCAAAAAATAGCAATATTAGTTGAATTTACACTAGCCAAAAAAAAAATCCCAAGTTTTGGTAATTTTCATCACAAAAGGAATTATAAATTCAATAACTTTTGTTTCATTGGTTCAAAAATTGCACAACAACAAATGTGCACTTGTTTTAGGGATTTTCAATTAGGGTACCAAAAGTGGAGATGGGGTCTAATAGTTTGGAAGGGTTACAACGAGGGCCTAGGAGCATTAGTTTGGGGGTACTTTATGGATAATTCTATTAACTATGTAAGGAATATTTTGGGTGATAACAATAGCTTAATGTTAATTGTGGTTATTAGTGCATGAAATTAATATTTTAAGCTTGTCAAATTCAATGTAAGAGCACACTACAAGAAAGAAGGAATGGAGAAAGAGAAAACTTGGATAGGAATTGGAAAAGTCCTTCAAACTTTGCTTAGTTGTTAACATCTTGTGGTGAAAATCATTGTCCAAATATGAAAGGAAAATCATGGAATTAAATATTCAACAATCAATACAAAAGTTGTTAGGTTGGATGTGAGAATGATAAGTGGTTCCACAATGGGTGCAAGTCGAGAGGTAGCCAACCCATCACTATTCTCTACTATTGTTCTACTTATGGTTAGTTCACACTTGTAGGTAACGATCATGATAAATTGCCATTTTATAAACATTATTCACATATGGAAACCTTTTTTTTTTGGTATGTGTCCGACATGCCTTAGTGATGTGGCATGTTGTCAACATTTTACCAATAATGGATAATGGGAAATGGGTAAGCTATCATGGGATCAATAATTTTTTTCAAATATATACATTTTGGCACCTATCACTTCTAATAGTTTATCAACTTTGACCATAAGGTGCTAAATTATTAAACTATTGCTCTAAGGGCGACTTTAGACGAGGGTCCAAGGTCCAGGGACAATGAATTCAAGCAATTTCATTAGTCGAAAGCTTTAAATTGGTCCCAAGGCCTTTAGATGAGGGTCCAAGACCAAAAAGTGGCAAATTGAGGCTAAACCTACATGGCACATGTTTTGGAAGGAAAATCAATTGGTTCAGACCAAAAAAACAGTGCTAAAAGGAGAGCTCCTAATTTGGAGAACCAAGAATCAGGCTAGGGACCAAGGTACAGTCCAACTCAAGGATTCAATTTGCTTCAAATCAATCCAAATTGGTTCCTAGGAACGCTCATCTAAAGTGGGCCTTAAGCATTGTCTCCTTTCTTTTTGCATCTTGAACACAAGCATGATCGTGTTCTTTCTTTCTTTTGCATCTTTGTTGAAGCAACATCCCCCTATAAACACAAGTAATGTCGTTTTGTATTGTGCATTTTTTTTTTGCAATACATTTGTTGAGTCTAGGAGCTCAACAATTGCTCCTAGACTCAACAAACGTATAACATTCGTGAAAACATTGACAACAAATCCAGTTTTACAATAGGAACAAGAAGTTAAATGGAGAGGATGGCAAGGGGAAAGGAAGTGGGTAAGATGTTGTACATTATCTTGCGCAACATCTTGGAAGCAATTGTAGCACCAATCAAAGGAGTCACATTATTAACAACTAGAAGAATTAACCATTACAATAAGCATGAAACACAACAACATTGTAGTTACAAAAACTTTCAATGAAACTACCAATTCAAAAAAATTTAATGTAATAACATTGCAACTAAGATGATTATATAATTAAGTTCATTTGTTTGAAATGACTGACTATGTTTAATCTAATTATCAAAATTAAATATATATTTTTTGATTTTTCAAAATCTATTTGATAAAAAATGAACACTATGGAGACTTTGTTGCAGTGTTTGATTGTATTGTTAATTTTGACAATGTGACAATATTAAATAATAAACATATTATTTAATTAATTTGAAAAAAATGAACATAATTTCATTTGCTATTTGTAATGCTTCATATACAAATAAAACAAAGAGACACAACTAAAATATTAAAAAATTATATGTGAAAAATGAAATATCATGTTGAATTTTTTTATAATAAATATTACAAAACAACATAACTAAGGTACATGTGAAAATTTAATTAATGCAATGTATTTGCATTGGAAATTAAATATAACTTAACTAAATTCATAAATTAAAAGCATGTGAATTTTAATTATATAATTTCAAAAGAAAAATTCATTTGTTGCAACATTTTTAAAAATAAAAATTGAATCCATTATTATACTTGAAATTTTTTTCAAATCGAGATCTTAAAAGTAATGTAAAGTTTTAACATTTTGGAATTAAAAGGTATTATGAGTTTCAATGTAATTATGGAATTAAATTATGAATTAAATCAGATAATGATATTAAATATGTACATGTGTAATCAATTTCATTGTGCAATTATCTAATTTTGTAATAAGCTTATAATATGAAATATTCCAAAAACAAAGTGTATCTATATATTTTGTGATAACAATTCTTGTCACAATTTGAGGTTGTGGTTAGATGGCAAAAGTTTTGGGTTGTGATTGAAAAGGTGAAGGTTCAAATCTTATTGTGAAATGTGTTATGACCATAACATCATCATGATGATTAATCATGGGTTTGGCAAACTTTCGATAACCAACTTGAAAAAATTAAAATTGAACAATGGAAACATGCATTATAAAAGCAAGTATGTTTTCAATTCATCCATATTTCAATGTTTAACATTTTATGCAATTAAAACTACTTGCTTTGAAAAATGTGAGGATAACTAAGAGGGTGGACATTTGGTTTCTTAAGCAATGTTAATGTAAAACATGTAAAAAATCATTAGTTTTTTTTTAATGTAAGCCACCAATTTCATTTGTATCTAAACGATATAATTCATTTTAAAAGTGTTATCTCATTTTGCTACTTGACTTTTGAAGTATGAATGTTGTGCATAGAGATAGACTAAGGAAAAAAGGATTTTTGATATGAAGGACAAAAAAGGTCCCAATGAGGGGTTTTTTATTTTTTTTCAATTTTGTGAGGTAGGTGGTGTACCGATTGTACGTACACAAGAAGACTTAACCAAATTTGGCTACATGTCAAGTGTGAGAGAGGAAAGTCTTTTTTATTTAAAAAAAAAGGTTAGGATTGTTTGCCTTAGTTTGGCAACCTACTAGAACCTAGAGTCTAAATATAGAGAATTCAGACAGATTTCCCTTGAAATATGGGGGAATTGGGGGCTTTTTGGGGTTCTTTTTTCGTTCTCAATTGTGTTCCCATCAAGTTCCCAAGGTGTTCCCATCAAGTTCTCAAGGTGTTCCCATCAAGTTCCCAAGGTGTCCCATATTGTTTGGTCATGGTTCAACTTCAATATATATATATATATATACAACTTGTAAAGGGAGAAGGGGATGTGTGGTTGTGGATCAAAGGGAAGCATGATAAAGCAAGGGAAGCATATTTTTAAGGGAATTAATAATTCTCCACAATCTACTTGTGAAGCATATGCTTTAAAGTGGCCACCTACATCAACTACATGCTTTAACCCCAACCCCAAATTTATTATTCAAAAAATTGTATACCTCTTATTTTTATTTTTATTTTTATTTATCAAATTAACAATATATCAAAACCCAATCAATAAATAATAAATTTATAAATTTATAAGCTTCTGAAAAATGAAGAACCAAAACTCATCATACAAAATGGGTTTGGGGGCTGGTTTCAGTTCTAGCTCTGGTTCTACTTAGAGGCTGGTTCTCGATTTTGGTTTTGGTTTTCAGGCTAATTCTGGCTATGATTTTATTTATTTATTTATTTATTTTATTTTTCCAATTTAAAATCAATAGTCTGGATTCCCAATAACCAGCCTGGGAACCAGAACCAGACATTGAGGTCATAAACAATGTTTTTTTTAGAGGCAAATTTCAACAAAATTTGATGTGAAAAATATAATTTTGATGTACATAAAGGATTTTTTTTTTCATGGAAAAAATGGTCCAAAAATCGCCAGCTTTTTTAATGATAAGTCCCAATAGGTAGCCAATAATATAAAAGGATTCTATTTTATTTTTAAAAAATTTCATATCAAGTAATATGTAGCCAAATCTGACTAAATCATCTTCTGGATGATTGCCATTTTTTTATGGGGTCCTTCAGTAAGTATCGCAAAGGAGGTATTAGATAATGGACCATTATTATTAAAAATATCATCAATGAAAACTTTGTTTTAGATTTGCCTTAAACCCCTAAACCCTAAAATAGATTACACATGTTTTGTGTGTAATCTTTTTTTTTTTTTTAAATTATATGAAATTTATTTAGACAATTAATCTAGAATCTAATTATTATTGGGCTTGGGTTTCCTAGCAACTAGCTTATTTTTTTGGAATCATGGGGATTGTTTTGGGAACAAGTCTTTTTTGTTAAATAAATGATGATCTTCAGGATCTAAAAAGGTTAGGGTTTATAGGGTGGATCTTCTTAACATGGGAAATTTAATTTGCAGGCCTTGCTAACTTATTATAAGAAGGTTTTGTTTGGTTTTAGTCTAGTGTGATGGTTGTAAGAAGTTTGAGTGGTTTAGGGTTGAGTGATTCCTTCTACTTTGTCTTAGAATTTGGCAAATTTGAACTGGAATTTTTATTTTAAAAAATTTCCCTCAAAATAGAGACTACCAACTAAAATAATTAACAAAAGTAACTTGTTATTTAAAATAAAATAAAATAAAAGGATCAAAAATTGGAAATTTGTGGGATAATCAAATTTGAATAGATCCAATATCAACAAACTAAAAAGGCCATATTTTATTTAAGTTAAAAACATCATTTTAAAATCAGCAGCTGAATACGGAAAAGAATCGGCTGCAAGGGACTTTGTTTTCTGGGATTTAAATGGCAGAATCAGCCTTTTTTTTATAGAAAGCTCTGTACACTCGTTGCTTTGTTCGTACAGGTGAGACCACGGTCCAACACATATACCGGCGGGTAAACAGCACCTAATAATATCTTTCCGCCGCAGCATAGCTAGACGGACCAGCGGTCGTGACGATCCCAGACAAATGCGCATTTGTCTGTGAAGTAAAACTACTAGTTTTATCTATCGGTCTGATACATCAACCGCGAGGCCCGAGGAACGGGTTTTGTCTCTCCGAGGGCGGTCAAGGAAGGTACGCTGAAAATCCCACCTGCCGACCAGAATCCAGAATATTCACCTATATTTACCACCGTTTACTCGTTGTGACCTGCGGTCTGTCCGAGCTTTGTGTCGTCTCTGTGCGCTCGACGGGAGTTGGCGAGAGAGAGAGAGAGAGAGAGAGAGCACGGTGCGCGAGACGGGAGTTTGCGAGAGGGAGAGAGAGCGGGGGCGAAATTGTTGTAGCCATAGTGAGGAAGACATCGTCGCAGGTACTTTACTTTGTGTTTTGTCCCTTTAAGGTTCTTGTATTGATCTGTTTTGTCGGAATTCAGAGGAGTGGATTCAAAGCTGCCTCTGGTTTCAGAGGGTCGAGGAGTCCGGAGCCAGAGAAAATGGTCTTGGAAGTCGAGGTCTGTCGGTCGGTCGGAAGAAGTTGATTTGGTTTTGTTGCCGGCTTCTTGTTTCTTCTTCGTCGTCTTCTTTTCTGCACCTACTTCACTCTAGTCTTACTCGATTTTATTTCTAATGCTTGAAGCGGCTGTTTCAAGTAATTGATGGAGTTACGGAATCTTTTCTCTGTTTTTTTCTTTTTTTTTCCTTGGGATTCTAATTGTTAAATCCAGGTCGAGTTTTTTTGTGTTGTGAGAGAGTTGGGTTGGTCGGGAGTATCGGGAATTTATTGTTGGATTGGTGTTTTCACGAAGAAGCTGCTAGGTTTTGAGACTCCTCTGATCATCATCAGCTGCCTGCCAAGATCATGGGTTTAATTGGAGGACTTGCAGCTTAGGATTATGTCTGGTTTTCCTGCCATCTGATAACAACTGAGCTTCATTTGCGAGCTTCTTTTTTTTAGGGTGGTGCACAATTGTCGAGGCGCGGATTCTGGCGGATATATGATCTAAGTTTTGTTTTTGGTTTTGGGTTAAGGATCGGACTTTCATGTATAGAAGTAGTTCGCTTGGATCACAGATTTCTAGGACTTAGGTGCGGCGGAGCTACTGGGGAGATTAAAGCCAGTACCAGTGACAGAGCTGTTGCAACAGAATTTTCTTCCTGAAATTATACGACTTCAAGGCAGCCGCTTGAGGGGTAGGGCTTTAAGAAGCCGGAGCTAAGCTGCGAGGTTTTTGTATGTCGTCGGAAGCTGAAGAGCTCATTGTTTTCTTTGGGACAAATCAACACGATCACTTGCACATACTGAGATTTTGCAGCTCAGAGTCTAGAGGGAGTACTGTGAATTAGAGAGAGAGAGAGAGAGAGAGTAGATAAACCCTCTGAGAATCGCTCGTTTTTCGCTCCAGGATCAAGGTCTCTCTCCAAGGATTCCCTAGTTGGAGCTTGAGTAACTGAGGAATCCTTGAGTTCATGAATTCCTCAAGAGAATTGAACACGAGTCTTCAGGTTAATGGGATCGCACTAGGGTCTTGCGCTCATGATCACGGTATATCCGTTCTTTAACAGGCTCTGCTTACTCGTAGTAGTGATGCAGCTCGTACTAGTGGAGCCGATGCGCTTCTACTACTTCTTCTCTTCTTCACGAACCTAGTGCACAGTGTATCGAGCAGCAGCAGGGTACCCAAAAACTGACGGAGAAACAGAAGAAGCTGCACGAACGGTCTTTAGCAGCGAGCGAGTGTTTTGTAGCAAAAGTTCTTAATCCCAGCTTCTTCTTCTGTCCTGTGCAGGAACGTCGTCAACATTTGGAAGATAGCGAAGAAAAGAGCTTTTGGTTTCGGGAGAAGACTGCCCAGTTATTCATGTTTTTTTCTCTAACAGCTGCGACGATGGAAGGCAGCTCTGGCAGCAACTTGGGCCTAATTGCAGCAGAAAAACATTGAACATGAAGGATAGCTCCCCTCAAGTTGCAGCAGCAGCAAGACCTGGACGCCCTGGTCATTCATCCCCGTCCCAGCAGCAGCAGCGATGGACACCGTTGCTGCAGCTTCCAGCCGGTGAAGAGAAGACCGGGTTCCACCAGCAGCAGCTGGAATTAGCGACTGTCAAGAGCGAGGTTATAGATTCCAACATCAACATGAGCAGGAGGTTCTCCGATTACCCAATGAATGTTGGTCATGTGATTCTGGAGTCTCCAGCTCCTCCTCCTCCTCCTCCTGTACACCACTGTAGCACCAGCTTCCTAAATCCACCTGCTCTTCTGATGCCCACTACTAGTACTACTGGTTTTCAGCGCTACCACTCAGCACCAAGCTCCTTATTGCACAGCCTTTGTAGCCTGAATAATTACGAAGATCTGCAACATGGCAGCTTCCCTCAAGCTTCTGGTACTGCACTGGATAGCAGCAGTAGCTGCAGAAATCGGATCAGTACTTCCCTCATGTCTCCAGACTTCTTCTCTGATGGACAACTTACGGCGATAACAGAACAGATGATGGACACATCAGATCAGAAGCTTACTAATACTGGCACTGCAACAAACTTGGGAACTGAATACGATCAGTACATGTGCAACATGAATCCTAGCAATTTCGGAAGGCGTGCTGCTCTCTCAGCTGCTGCCATGATAGAACAACAATCTGGAAAGTCAGTACTGGCAAATTGGCAAGTCCCCATCGAGGTCCCCAGTGATGATGTCCTTGTTGCTGGTATGACTTTGCCTCAAATCATTCTTTCTCCGCTGGCCAGTATTGATGTATGTTCCTGTGCAGTGTTTTTCTTCAGTTTAGGTGCAAACTTGTAATTATGGTTTTTGCAGATGGCTCTGTTGAAGATTTTTTTCCTAAAGGCAAAATTCTTAATTGTGCATCATGACTTTGTGTGATGATTTTGCAGAAGATCCTTTTGAAAGTTTGTTTCCATCACTGAAAAACAGGAGCTCACATAATAATAATGCACATCAGCTGCGAGATGCTGCTAGACAATTAGATGTGGATGAGAGTAACACTTGCAGTCCAACAACATTGGGTATGGCTGTTCACTCAATGATGTCTTCAGAAGATCAGGAGAGCAATATCTCTGGGACTTCAGAAGATGCCAATTATGGCAGCTATGGCAGTCAAGCTATGTTCTCGAGAGATGATTCTTTTCTTCTCAGTGACACTTTGACTTCTTTACAATTTCAGCCAACAAGCCACGCAGGTAAACAACACCACAACACCAAACCAGCACATTCATGTCCTTGAAAATACCGTATCAGACATTTCAATGTCCTGAAGATTTCATTTCAATTTTTTTTTCAATCTCCTGAAGATTTTCTTTCATTTTCATTCTCCATCTTCAGGAGAAAATGAAAAGCCCCTTTCTGCGGAGGAAAACTTCTGCTTGGTAACGGACCTTCCAGATGCACTAGAAATTTTCTGCTGGTGCTTTACATATATAGGAGAAGGGTACAGGGCCAGAGGCCCTTCCTTGTTTTGAGGTGCCTAGGCATGAGGGGTGGTAGCCTGAGTGATGGGCACCAAAAAACCAGGAGGGGCCAAGAGCCCTATCTTTCTCCAGCATAAAAACCTGCCCTAATTTTTCAGAGGACCTGCACTTCCACCACAGAAGACTTCTTCCATTTTGTAAGATTATTGTTGCTAACACCTTCTGCCTGACAATGGATGTCTAAATACACTAGAAAAATTAGGGCAGGTTCTTAAGTCCATATCTAACCACTTATATATGTTGTGCAGGTGATATGAGTGGCGAGCATCATTATGGGATCGAACTAGGTGAGGCGAAGATGTCCTGTGAGACAGCACGAGGCCCAATGCGAAGCAGGCCTGCAGGAGCTGCAGCAGGCAGCTTGAAGCGGCACATGAGCCTTCCAGTAGCTAAAACTGAGATGAAGTCTGGGCTGGAGGATGTCACCTTTGTTGTATCAGTTCCCAGCTATGGTACTCGAGCAAAGCGTGGGTGTGCAACCCATCCCCGCAGTATTGCAGAGCGTGTACGACGCACCCGTATTAGTGAGCGTATGAAAAAATTGCAACAGGTGGTTCCCAATATGGTTAAGCAAACCAATACATCAGAGATGCTTGACGAAGCTGTGGAATATGTCAAGTCTCTCCAGAAAATGGTGCAGGAACTCACCAACACTGTGGCAGAATTGAGGGGGCAAAATCACTGATGAAGCTTCTCTTTGCTCTTTGATGATGGCCCAAGATTCTTCATAGGAATATACAGATTCTATTGTTCAGTTGGGTGGGCAAGAAACTGGTGGAGAAAAGTTGGCTGCAAAATTTACCTTCACAGCATAGAAAACTCCTGACAGGTTTGTGAAGTCTTGTAGCCTGTTTTGTTTCTTGTACATCTACTTCCGCAAAATGTGTTGTGCGGGTGTACACTGCCAATTTCACTATGGATCAGCCTTCAAATAAATATTGAGAGGCTGAATGTTTTGCTTCAATTAGTAATATGAGAGCTTCACCCATGTGAGCAGGTTCACATCTCTCTCGCCAATGTAACTGCATCAGTGTTTGTTTTTTTTGTTTTTTTTTCCTTGATTTAGCAGTAGTTGTGAGCATGCCACGAAAGATCTCATCTTAATTACCTAGTGACACTTTTTGCAGAAATTGTTCAAACTGTTGAAATGTGGTGAACACATACATCTATCTGTTTGCAGAAGAATATAAACACAACTAGATGTTGGGTTGCTCTGAAATTACAAAGCTGAATACTAATGAAGATATGAAACCAAACCAGACTCAAAATCAAGCAACCCAAAACAGACCACTTTGGCCTTGCTAGCCTCCTTAGATCTCCTTGGATTGTTTTGCACTGTGTTTTCAGGTTGATCTTGTAAGTAAACTTTTGATATAACATGTATTATTACCATTGTCTGGACTCTGGAGGGTTTTTCTCTTTCTGCTTTATCTTTTTCAGGGCCAGTGTTTTCTTAGGAATTTTTGTTTTTAGCTAATGTGACAATCATCCATAGGAAGGTGTGGAAAAAGTGGCTATGATCTCTTGGGAAATTTAGCCAAATCTGGCTATAAACCATGTACGTACGAAGCTGTCATCATTTTTTTCTATATTTCTGGCTTTACATTGAAAGCCATGTATAGAAATCTGGCTATTATTATTTTATTTCTTCTCATTCTGGCAATTGAAAACCTTCTCAAAATTGCTTCCTGTGACAGTCCTTCAAATTATGTGTTGTAAATATCATATGGAAATCACAGTCAAAATCAGTGTTTTTTAAAATGGGGAACTCTTGCTAGATTTTGACCTACAATCATCTCCTTTTGTCTCTATGCCTAAAAATGAAAGCAAAATCACCCAAAGGCTAATGCACCATGAGCACCTTTCGCCTCCACTTTGTCCTGAACCCTAATGCCCATTGTCATACAGGGTGAGCTTGCAAGAGATCTAGCCAGCAAATGGCTTCATTGAGTCGTCCATTATCACCAATACCTACTCGTCATTGTTGTCCTTTGCTAGAAATTTGACAAGCGTTACAAAGTTTTGGCCACTTATTGTCACTTACAAAAGGGACACTCTCACCATTGTCAACTATGCATTTGTAGTTGAAATCACCAAATTGTGTAGTTAGGATCCTAATGTTAGAGTTTGGGTCTACAAGTTAATTTAACAAACTCATTCAATGTGCAAAAAGTTACAATATATTAGCTTTTTGGGTTCAAGTTTCAAATAAATAGATCATTGAAGATGAAATTCTTGGCAAAATGATGCACAAATCATGAATCATGATTCCTTCAATGCAAGAATAAGAATGTGGATCTAACCCTAACTTAAGCTTTGATGGTTGCACCGTTGCACTCAAAAGTTGTTGCAAGATTCTATTTTTTTAATGTGTTTTGTACATGATATTACAATAATAACTTGTAGATTATTTTATTTTAAAAATCCCATTTCAAAGTTGATTATTGGGACTCGGGAGTCAAACCATGGATGGAATTTCATTTGTGCATTATGCGTGCTTACTATTATGCTTTTTAGATTTGCAATGGGGCAGGTTCAGGTGTTGTGACTTGTGATTAAATTTGCAATTCATGAACTATTGCTTGTCTTAACCTATGCAAAACTTGAGGTATGTTTAAATTTAACTGGAGTTTGAACATCAAACTTTTCTATTTTTTTAATGTTTCATGATTAAAATGTTTAAGGTTTAGGCAAGCTTCAATTGCAAGTTCGCATCCTCTTGAATCCTACATTCCAAGCCTACTTTTTTAAATGTTTTGAAAGGTTTTCATTCTCATATATCTTACATCCAACCTTTTTTTATGTTTCGAGAAGTTTGCATCCTCATAAATTAATCCTACATTTAACTTTAATATTTTTCAGTTTTGTGTGTTTTGAAAGATTTAGTATTCATTTGCTTTCATGTTGTTGTCCTTTTCTTTCAATCTTTTTCATTGAGCATGGCACCTTTGTAACCTCCTCAAAACTTCAAGTTCCATGTTTTTTTTCTCAAACAAAGTCAAGCAATGTAGCATCTTCTTGTACAAACCAAACCCCAAACCTTGTCTCTTCTCTTGGAGCTTTTTCAAATGCAAGTTTTTGGGTTTATATTGAAGAGACTAAGGAAAAAAAATGGAGGGCAAGGAAAAATTAATGGCCCTTAAATTGGACAACCTTTGGAAACATGGTGGAAGGAGGAAGAAAATAATGGCAATCCCAAAAGTTTATAATGTTGGTGAATACTACATGAACAAAGATTTTATCCATGTCAAGAATGAACGTTTATATGCCACAACTAGGAAGGATACAATTATCGATCAAATCTGCCATGCTACTATTTAAAACCTAGGGAGAAAAAATTGGTGCAATTTTCTATTTGTATCCACATGTTGTTTAAAGGTGGAACTATGATTAATTATGAAAATATGAGTGTTGAATTGTGACAAAAGGAGCCAATAATGATGTCCTAAATATAAATTTTAACATTTTTTTACATTGTAATCATAATGTTTGAACTTTTTTTTACATTATTTCACAATGTTTTCTATATTTATTAATCGTTCTATTTGGGTTTTTTTAATGTTGAAAAATATTTTATATTTATTAGATTATTTCAAACTTATGTTGATTTTAGATTAGTATATTAAAGAAGTGGCCATACAAATATAACACACAATTTTCAACATTAGTTTAGTTCTTGACATTTGCAAACATGTCAAATAAACATTAGTCATGGCAACATTGGCTCCTTTTATCATGATTTGACCCATGAACAAGTAATTACATTTTTTCAATGTTAAGAATTTTCCAGAAACCCATTAATCAAATACAAATGGTTGGGAAATGGCATTTTACATGCATGAATTAGTTATATCAGCAAAACCAACTCTTTGATTGATGGTGTCACGCTCACCATAGACTACCTGCTCCCGCCACGCCTGCACCCGGT
>Ga0116227_10002527_pt1 | contig 41356 bp, 22 predicted proteins | sample S1TSphgellanicum_FD_89693 | JGI IMG/M metagenome (GOLD analysis project Ga0116227, IMG submission 89693) | Host-associated microbial communities from peat moss isolated from Minnesota, USA - S1T2_Fb - Sphagnum magellanicum MG | ecosystem: Host-associated > Plants > Peat moss > Unclassified... | reverse complement strand
TGGGACATATCAACCTATTAATGGATGAAAATAAATGTAAAATTGATGTAACCAATAGGATGAAATTTCTAATAGTTGCATCATAGTTGTGAAAATGACCAAAATAGATGAAAGTTGGTCTTGTAGTTGCAAATATTCCCAAATCTAATCGCAAACGACTACAAGTCGCATGTAGTTGTAAATGGAATGGTTACATTTTGGTTGATTTTTACTAGTGTCACCACCACAAAAATCTTCTATGGAGTTTGTAGTGATGGTGGACCTAATGGTGCCCCGCCATCACCACCAAATTTCATAAGAATTCTTTTGGACCTTGAAGTTTCAGAGGCTCACAAGGTTCAAGATCCAAGATTGGATCCAAACCACAATCTTGGGTTATACAATTTTTTTAAAAAACAAATTTCATCCATGTTGATTAATTTTGGAATCTCTTTTGGAAATTTGTTGTGGCCTCATACAAGGTTGGATTGGTGAGATGTTTATGGTATTGGAGTTTTGGACAAGAGGACAATGCATGTGGGAAGTTTCAGTTCATTTTGAAAGAAAATTGTCTAAAAAAAATTTTAAATGTGGCTCATGACGTGGGTGTGGGAGCTAGTTGGTGCATGACAAATTTGTGACCATCAAATTTCTATGTGCATAAGCATTACTTACTAGACCCACAATTGGTGGACTGTTGTACCATCAATAAACAAAAAATGTTATGCCATTAGTTTTTTCTTGTAATAGTTTGTTGTAATATGACAAAGATTGTTAACTTACGAAGTGGCATGAAATAATGCATGTATTTTGATTATTTGTTGTTAAAATCCCCCTTTGGTGTTGTGTTATGCACATAATTCCTATCATTATGTTAGTTGAATTGTTAGTTATTTTCAAGAGGTAAAAAGGTTTGCCGAATTGTGTGCCATTAGTTAACACCTTAAATCAAACACACATTTATGGGTTGATCTCTTGGAAACATGTGTATACTACTTGATGGGAAACCTAAGGTAAAAAATTATGAGCCTTCCCATGTGTGCTAACTACCGCAATGAACCTTGGGGTTGTAATTGGTGTGGTTAATGGCTAAACATAGGACTAGGCTACACTACAAAAAATGTGAATTTTCAAAAGGTCAACTTGACTAAAATGTCCACATTGAGCAAGGGGGATGGTCATTCTAACTAAAGGTTTGAGGCATGAAAGACATGAATTACTTTTGATTTAAACATTTAATTGAAATGGCATTTTTTACCATGCGACAAATTAAACATCTGGTCAAAAAGGTGAGAGGTCCATCAAGATGACCAAGGTTTAGTCAAATTGACCATACTCAATGGCCATTGTGATTTTAAATTAGTAAAATTGACCATTCTAATTTGATATTTAGTCAAATCAACCAAACTAATTTGGCTACTTAGCCTACAAGTTTATTTTTCTTAGAGTACATACCAAATCTAAATTCATAGTTAATAGGCTCTAAGTTAAGCATATTACACCTAATATGTATTTATAAAGTTTAATAGGCTACCTACATGCCACCTTTAAGCACATATAAATATTTAAACTTAATACATTAATTAGTTGATATTTAATAATTGACAATCAATAGTCAATAATTTATGATTAATATTTTATATAATTAGTTCATCACCAAATAAATATTAATTAATAGCCAATGACTAATTTATCCATCAAGTTGTTAATTGATTAATCATTGTTATCAAAAGTATCAAAAAATTGGCTTATATTTGATAAAAATTTATAAAAATTAATAGTAGTCAAATATAATTATTGAAATTATTTTTAAATAATTTTTTAGTTAATATTAATTTATTATATATTAATTGATAATCAATAACCAATAATTTAAAAATAAATAATGATTAATAAATTTTTAATAATTAATACTTCATAGAAAATATCCAATAATCAGCCATTTATGTTGAATAATTATTAATTAATAATAATAATTATCATTTAACATTTAGAATTTAATAATCAATAAGAAATAATCAATTATTAATCATTGATATTATTTATTTATTTATTTATAATTGATAGTAATTAATCAATCATTGTTATTTATTTTTATTAATTATTAATTGAGCTAATAGTATGTAATAGCTTATTAGGTGTAAGTATCTACATGTTATCTAGGTAGATATTTGGCACATGGTATAACTTCTTACTTAAATAAGTAATACAAAAATATTGAAGTTCATTAATGAATATTATAATATGTACATCAAAACACAAAATTCAATCAAGTTTATTATAATATGACAACAAAAGTTTTCAACTTTTGAAATGGTAGTTCAATGGTAAGAATTTAACTCCCCAAAGTGGAGGTGAGGAATTCAAATCCTCACACATACAACATTGGCTACCTAAATGAGCTTGGTTTTACATGGCTTAGATAGCTAACTTAAGCCATTTAGGCAAGTACGTCTAAAGTTGGCCACCTTGCCTAGGCTCCCTAGTTTAGGGGGCCTAAAGGTAAATGCATACTACAATGCCCCTTTTGTTTTGTCACAATGTAAAAATTCTTAATCCTCTAATTACATGATTTTTTTAAGTTAATTTTTTTTATTTTGAAAAAAAGGACTCACATATATTATCTATATTATTGTAGAAATAACATATTAAAAAAAAAAAACCCCCCTATTTTTGGTTTAGGGAAGATTTTAAAACTTGTGTCTTAAATTTAGTCATAATCTTTATTTAGTCCCTAAATCATTGTAATGGATTCATAGATCTTGGGTTATTAAATTATTTGTTTGATAGTACTTTACCACAAGTTGTATGATTAAAATGGAAATTAAAATTCTTATTAAGGATGTCATTATTAATGAAAGTGGGCATTTGAATACTTATTTGGAAGGTCATAATTCACAAGTACTTTTCAATATGTATTTTTTGAGTTTGATTCAAGTGTTTTTACTGAATGTGTTTTTATAATGTATTCAAAAAAATGTACAAAACATATTTATTGTAAAAATTTAATTTTTGATTGGAAAATTCATTTTAAAGGTGATGACAACACGAAAAAAATGTAGAAATGGATTATTTGGTGCATTTTTTGGTCCACTGTAATATGCATTTATCCTTAAGCTAGATAATGTAGGTAGGTAAATTATTTTATTAATTAATAGATAAATAAATATGATTATAATTATTATATAATATATAATTATTATCTAAAAATTAAATCATATATAATTATTGTCAAAATATTGTTGACTAGTAAAAAAGATAGTCAAAAAATCTAATCAAAACAACCAACCAAAAAGACCTAGTCAAAATGGCCAAGTCCAAAACAACTTATCCAAGATGGCACCTTGATCAAGTCAGACAAGGGCCATTTGGGGTACCTTTTGACCAATTTTCCCAGTCAAAAAAACCTTGTTTTCTTAATGGGTAACTACCCACCAATTTTGACCAATGAATAGGTTCTCTTGGATTCCTAAGTAGCCCAAACATATTGATTAGGTTGTGAACTTGGGTTTGTGTTATTATAAGCATTTCTTGGATTTGATCATTAATATTGTTCCATTGGTTATGGTATGGCAATGAAATTGAAGTGATGACCATTGTATATCATTTTTGTTGTGTTCATAATGAGCCATCATGTATGTCTAGCCTTATGAAGCTTGATGGGTATCCATGCATGTGCCTTTTAAGTTTAATTTTCGGTTATAGCCGCAATAGGTTCAACAAGATTAGTTACCCATATTTGGGATAAGGTTACAACTTAAGGGCACATTACATATGGATTCAAAGACAATACTACATTTAATCATCCCCAAAGGCTGAACGTGTTGAAATTTTTTATGAAACAACATGGACCAAAAAGGCAAAAAAAAATTTCTTACATGTTTCACATTTGTTATGAATTCATATAAAGATATGAAAAATGATATGAGGGCCTTAGGTTTATTAAATGTTGCTTCCTTGGACAAGTGGGCACCATTTCACTCAATGGAACCTACACTTTAAGACCTAGATGTGGCCAATAGGGAACTTGTCTTTTAATCCTTGGTGGGGATTTGAACTCCTACCTCAACATTTGGAGCATGAGGCAATGGAAACTTACATGAATTGGTTAGAATGTGTTATGGTTCAATGAAATTATAGGTAGTGGAAAAATATTATACATGCTGCATGGAATTCATGACAATTCTCACTTAGAGGGGATGAAAATGATGGGGGTGACTTGTTAGTCAACCCAACATTGATTCCCAAGATGATTCATCATATTCCTCCACTAAAAGTTTGGGTGTTGTGATTTGTGTGAACTCAATATATCCTAGACATTTTTTATGTCAAAAGTTTTTCAAACAACATTGGGTGTCATTAAAGCCATTGGTAACCCACCACCATTTAACCCATTGAATCAAATCCAACTTTTGGAACTTGAGCATGGGGGCATTTGCAAATATCAAATGTAAAAGGATCTAGGATTTTCAAAAGAAAAATGATGATATTCCATGCATTATGTACATGAAGATGGCATGATTTGCCAAGGAAAGCAATGATGCTTTCATGGAATGGCAATTGGTGTAGTTGTACATGTCTAAAAAAGAACAAGAAGGTGCAAAGGATGGCAAAACCTTGACTCATCATTAATTTTGGGTGTTTAAGTCACATTGGAAAAAAAATTCCACATTATGAAAAAGATTGATTGGGGACTTTTTGTGGTGGAAGTTGGTAAGCTTGCTATCACCATGATGACCACCCAAAAGGATTCAAAGGACAAATCAATAGCTACCTAGAGTGAGAAGACCAAAAAGGGTCAAAAGGAGGGTTCATATGGGCATTCCCCACTTTTTTTGGTAGAAAAAAACCAAAGGGTTATGTGTTAAACCTATGTAGGTCCTCACACATGAAAATGAATGCCCAAATAAGGGTAAAACATTTACATTCAAATCCCTAACTTCAAGTACCAAAAGAATGTCATTAGTAGAAAACACAAGTTTTCTTATTGGAAATTTTAGTAAAAAACCCATTAAAATAGTCATAAAAAAACCCTTGTCATTTTGGACAAGTTGATTTTAACATGTCCATTGTGACTAGGTGGTCATTTTGACTAGTCACTTTCACCAATCATTTTTAATTAGTTCTTTTGACTAGCGAGGCAATGGATCATTTGATTGGTCATTTTGACTATTCAAATTCAAATTACAGTGGTAAATAGGTTGAAAATGTAGGTAGCTAAGTGATAGTCTAACTTAACTACCCTACCTAGCCTATTTAACCTAACCTTTTAAATATGAAAATAGGTTACAAATATTAAAAATTGAACCCCTCATTTCCATGATGATAGACCAAGTCCTCACCAATGGACTACAACTTCCTAAGTTGTCAACTTTTGTATTTGACATCTTATATTATATATAGTAGACTTATGTAAGAAAATAAGATGGTAATTTAAAAATAATTAAATAGGTAATTTAAGAGGTAGAAGGTGTATTGGCCATCTAACAACTTAACTTACCCACCCACCCGCCTACCTACCATAGTAGCTAGCTTAAAATGATTTAGGTCCCTAATATGTACCATAATAGGTAAGTAGGATGTCATTTTTGTTTGTCCAACTTGACCAAATGTTCTATTTGATTAAAACCCATTGGCCATCTTGACCAATGACATCCTACATGTTTACTTACTACAACTACCTACCTACCTACCTACCTACTAGTCGAAAGGTTCTAATTAATCATTTAGTAAGTAGGACAATAAGTAAGTAGGATGTCGTTTTTGTTTGTCCAACTTGATGAGATCTATTTTTTTTTAAACCCATGGGCCATCTTGACCAATGGTATCATTTTTTGTCCAACTTGACTAGATGTCTCATTTGATAGGTAATTAAATGGATCATCATTAATCAAATTGATTGTTCAATAACTATAACGTCCATTTATACAATGAACCTTTATTGAAAATGGACATTTCATTAATTAAAATCAACCAATTAATCAACTTGGATAGCTTGAAAAACCATGTTTTTCTATTAATGTGTGAACATTGTGGTGTTGAGGGTCATGACATTGACCATTGTTACTCATTGTGTTCAAAAATTGTCCCTACAAATCTATCAACAATAACAATGGTAAAGGCTAAAGGGGGTGTGGGGGAAACAATGATTCTCAAACCAAGGGCAAAACCATAGGTAAAGCCTCAAATAAGGCCAATGAACAAGGCCAAGGTGTTGGCATTGCCATCACACATGATTTATTTGTTAGGTTGGAAATATTGAACAGCAACATGGCAAGTCAAAAATTGGAAGAGAAGAAGGTGGTAGCACAAAGTTCCACAAGTGCACCCACATACTTAAGATTGGATCCTAGTTGAGATTCTTTTGTGAAGTAGGATTTGTTGGTTCCACTAATGTACCCCATGATGCACATTTTTTGAGGTGGAAGCCATTGTTTTTTTTTTGATCCACTCGAGGTGGATTCATCAATCGTAGTTACATGTTCTAACTCACATTCCTTAAAGCCACAAGGAAATGATGAGGAACTTGACCTTCAAAAGGGGGAAGCTAAATGCCGAATGTGTCTTCCCCAATCATTTACATTGATTAAAACTATGCTAACCCGTACATCCACATCCCTAAACATGGGGCATGTTCCCATGGGGCCAACGAAAGGAGGATCTTGATCTTCTAGGTTGGATGTGAGTGGGGTGATGTTAAGGGTGGTTACATCCATTTGCCATATCCATTGTTTTTTATCATCACAATGGCAACCTTTAAAATGTGATCAACTTCCATTTTTTGACTTGTAGCCATTTTATGTGAAGGTGGGGCAATGTCAAGCTTGGTGTGAACATGGCTTCAAAGTTGTTACCAACAACTAACCTAAAGACTTTTTAAAAAGACAATACATTTTGAGGTGGACATTCCTCCTCCATGGCAAGTTATAGTTGCTAAATTATTCAACCTTCCAACGAGAAGTGGTTTTGGTGTGTAACAAAGAAGGTGTTTTTCAATTCAAGAAACACAAACATGGGCAAACATTTTTCCCTCAAAAGGTTTTACTAGACATTAATGCCTTATGAACATTGAAAGGTTTTTTTTAAAAAAAGATATAAAAATAAAAAACTTCTACCGATTCTTAACTACTAGAAGTTGTATAAAAAAAGGAATACTAAAAATAATTACCAAATATTTACTATCGAGATCTCTAACTCTTTTTAATACCAAAATTTTAATGTTAGGAGGTCAACTGTCAATTAGGATTTTTAGATAATTTTAAAAGGGGTTTTTAGGAAATCTATTATTTTCAATGTAATCATTGTTTTGGGGCACTTAAATTTTCATGTACTTAGTAGTCAACCTTGCGGAAGGCTTGGTAAAACTTGTTGCTTATAACTTGTGTTGATTGTTATGCATTTAAATTTTTTTTTGAAATCATTATTTCCATCACTATATAATTTTGTTCTGTATTTTCATTTCAAAGTTGTATGTATTTAATAATCTTGAAGATGTTTTTGTTTAATATTTGCATTTCTCCACTAAATTAAGTTTATACAAGACTTCAATAGTCTATTTGTATTATCACTTATTTGACTTTTTTTTTATTCTAGTTATCATTTTGTCATTACTAACATTGCATAAATGTATTCCACTTTGTGTTCCTATTTCCTTTGTTTTTGAACATGGGATATTATTGGCTAGCTTTAACATTCCCAACTAGTGATGTGAGGCCAATCAACACTTTTGGGTCTTGGCATGACAAATGAGGACTTTAAACCATGTCCATATTAAATTCAAACATCAAAGAAGGCCCATGAGTTTACCGAAACTAACATTTTGGTGCAAGTGAACCCCAACTAGCAAACAAACTAATCATTCATTTGAGTTTGAGTCATACTGACAAATGCTACAAAATATGATGTGTTGGTTAGGGGTGTTGTGTTGTATCCTATTGGATTTGTATTGAACTTGTGAGAAAGGGTTTGTATTAAACTATTTAATCCTAGGTGGTAATGAAGAAATGGGTGTTAAGCTCAATTCCCTATCCAATATTTTGCACAAGGTGTTGGATTAGTTGATGGTGTTACCATGTTAATTGGATTTACCAACACTACCTTGGGGGTTGGAACTAGTGTGGGGAAATTTGGATAAAGATGATGTTGCACCTTCACTTGAAGATATGAAACAAAAATATTCAATCCATGTTGCATTGTCCACATGTGACCCACCACCATTGTGGGAACTTTGGATCAATTGGAGAAAACAACTACTTGATGTGTCATGTAGACATGGCAAAGTTTACTACTAACACCCATAGGTCAATTGGCAATGTTACCATTGGATGGCCCACCATGATACACTTTATTATGGGCCACAAGTATTTTATGGCAACTTCTTGAAAGAGGGTATGTTTATTGGAGTTGTTTGGAGGCATAAGCACCAATTGGCTATGGTGCTTCAAGTAGGTATATGGGTTCACAAATAATTATATGTGGACCCCAACACCATAGCCCAAAAGGTTTCCATGCACCATGTGGGAATGGTGTTGAATTAATATTTAAAGTTGTTACCAAACACAACTATGCATGGATATTTGGGGGCATTACATTAGGACATTACATTGCTAGAGATGCAAGATTTGGATGATGTTGGCATAATGGATATGATGATAACTAGCTAGCCATGTCAAGGTTGTGCCATTCTTAAGCAAGTACATGTGGTGGTTTGTTTGACCCATGATCAAAATGTTTTTGGGACCTACTACAAGTGTTGTTATATATATAACACACTCAAGAACAACCATTCATTTACATTTTATAGAATGTCCCTCCATTAGATGACTCATGACCACAAGTTTTGGTGACATGGCATCAAGTTCATACTTGGTTGGGTGAACCAATTTTGGTGGATGTTACAATAGTGAAATCTCATACACAATGGTTATGGATTAATTTAACATCACTTGGTTTGTTGCAATGGGCTATTTAATGTGACAACCTAAGGGTTTCACTATGGATGCCACTTTGGATTTAGGACACACATCACAAAGTGTGTGACACAATATTGGCCACCATTTTTCCATTGTAAAAGAGGTGGGCCAACCATAGGCAACTTGGCCCATGATCATGAACTTTCCAAATTCACATTTTTTTGTGGTAATGGTCATGACATGATTTGGGATCTTTAGCATTCTTGTTGGGAGGAATTCAAATACTAGCAAACGAAAATGTGTTATGGGGTTCCATACCCACACTACCCAAATTTTTGGCTTGTTGAAGGCAATTAAAGGTCAAGTCCTTGGTTAAGTCATGCACTTGAATAATCTCACCTAGGTTATTAACTTAAGATTGGTTGACCAATGTTGATTATTCAATTCCCACCCACCTAGCCCCCATGAATTGTCTTTATCTTGCATTTCATCATGGGACAAACACATTCACACAATAGGGGTAGCATGATCATGAGGTGACATGTGGCATTCCAAAATGGGCCAAACATCTTTGGCAACAATGAGATTTTATATTAAAGGAAAAGGTGATGGATGCCATGAGGATTCAATGTTTGCAATGATGGCAATATAAATCAAATGCATTTTTGGCATCCAAGATTAATTTGAACTCATTTGAAGACTTGTTGAAAGAACTTCAAATACACATGGAATGGGGGCTTCATGTGGCAAGGTTCCCATATCAACCTTGTAACAATTATAATGTTTAGCCTCCACCTCAAGCAATAGGGATGAGTCACCATCCAAGCCCAAGGCACCTATAACTATGAAAACATGGGAACCAAAAATTGGTCCTATGGTAACAAGAGGTGAGGTACACAAGATTTGTGATAGTTGTTGCAAAATTATGTTCATTGTTTTGTTTTTAATTTCAAGGAGTTGAGCAAGTTCAAGGGGCAAGAGGTACATGCATCATCTTGGGTGATGATACCCATATTTTTCAACAACCATAAAGGTTGAGTGACATGAAATGAACTTTGGCAAAAGCTCAAATGGAGGAACTTTTGGAGGCGGGTTGGTGGAGCTTTCGAAATTGTAGCATGCATTAGCAATAATTATGCCTACTAAGAAAGACATTTTTAGCAATTAAACTAATTGTTGAATGTGTGGAGATTATAAATTTGTTGACAAGTGGATATGATTTGACAAATATGCCATGCCAAATGTTGTCAAAGCAGAGTTTTGCTATTGGCCAAACCAAGGTGTTTAACACTTTGGATTTTTGATTTAGATATCACCATTTGCCATTTTGTGCAAGTGACAAGGTGAATATTGCATTTTGGGGCATTGACTAAAATGGGAAGGATTGTTTGTATTAGTGGATGTTTTTATCTTTTGAATCGAAAAATACACCTATAAAATTCCACATAGTGATGGATCATGTTCTTGTAGGCTTGGATTTTGCCAAGTGTTACATTGATGACATCATTGTGTTTAGTTCCACCATTGAAGAGCATGGTCATCCCTTGCAAGATATGTGTGAATGTTTGGGGGTGCATGGGTCAAAACTATATCAAGGAAAGTGTAACTTTTTCCAATTCCAAATGGAATATTTACACCATGTGATTACCCAAGAAGGTTGGGAGTCCAAAAGGTCAAGGTGAATGTGATTTCCAAGGTTTTGAAACCAATTGATGTTAATTAGTTGAAGGCGTTTTTGGGGTTGGCAAATTATTAATGGTAGTTTGTCAAAAGGTTTAATCAAATTACCAAATCTTTTGACTCAATTAACTAAGTCTGATGAAGAATTCATTTGAGGGGATGCATAAAAACAAATTTTCCAAGAGTTGAAAACAAGGTTTTGTTTTGTACTCTCATTTTGAAACAACATGTCAAAGGTCATCATTTCTAATTGCATATGGATTAGAATGTTTTGGGACTTGGAGCAATCCTTACACAACTTGATGAGGAAAATCAAGAGTTTATGGTGGTTTATGCAAGTACAATAATCAAGTAAAGGCCAAATACCACTCATATGAAGGGAAATTTTTGATAATTATTTGTTTCATGACACATTTCGATGTTATTTGTTTGGTAGCCCATTCACCTTGATTGATCACTAACCATTGAACTGGTTCATGGAATTTAACCAATTCACAAGGAAACTAGCAAAATGGGCTTTCATTTTTCAAGAATATAATTTTGATGTCAAACATTGGGCTAGGATAATCAACAAGGATGTAGATAGGTTGAATAGGAACCCAAGTTCTATTGAGTTGGATCCCATTAAAACATGTTGGCATGGGGAAACAAATTTGGAGATAGTGTTTGGTTGCCATGTTTCATTCCTTTGTGTTTTGGCAAATGGTTGCCAAAAGGTATTATGTCAAATTCTAGTGAATTGTTCAAGCATTTTTAGGAATTTAAAGGGGTGAAAGTATGATTGGGTGATACTACATGGAATGTCACATTATCATTTCTTAGACCATCTTGATTTTAAAAACAATTTGTGATTTTGCACACAACATTTTATTATTATTATTATTATATTCTTAGTCATGCACATAATGGGGTTTTTAATGACCCATCTTAATCACAATTTGGACATGTTTTGATGTTTCCAAATATTTCTTATATAAAAAGTTTCAAGACTAATGAGTTTTAGGAATGAACATAAGAACTATGTAAAAATCCTTAATGACCTTGTGTAATTTTTTTCCTTGTTGGAGAAGATGCTTATGACATATGCTTAAGGAAAAAAAATCCAATAATAATGTTAAAATGTGTATAGTAAATTTTTGAATTATGGTTGAATGTCAAGAAAAGTACTCATCCAAGGGCCATATAAATAAAGAATGATTTTTTTCTTTTCTTAATTCAACTTTGATTGCTACTTGTAGGACTTGTGAAATAATATATGTTTGCAAAGTCTATTGATTTTTAAAATTGAATTCTTGAGTACTTTTGATGTCCATCATGCATGAATTATGTTATTTGTAAAATTCCTATACCTTTAGGAACATAATTTCTTCAACCCATTTTCCTACAAATCTAAAAAGATCTTGCATTTTATCTTGAAAATAATCAAAACCTTTTGTTACATGGATGTAACAATAGGAAAAAAAAAGAAAAATTAAATTAAATGTTTTTTTACTAAATATTACTAAACATTCCTGAAAATTATCTTTCAATGGTTCTTAGTGGTATCATCCAATCAGCATTTTGGACTAGGTCTTGAATAAATTTTGTCTTTTAACAAAAATGCTCATAGATCACGACACACGATTTCAAGGAGAATTTTAGAAGTTGTGTGAACAAATCTTGATTGACCATAGGACTACTTGTGATCATCCTAAAGTTGATGGCTAGTTGAAAGGATGGTATAAATGGTGAAAAAAGTTTTATGAAAATATGGATTATAGAAGGGGCATATAGGTGATTGGGACATGTAGTTGCCATGATTGGCCATGGGATATCGTTTTACCAAACAAACATCCTTAGCTTCATTTTCCCTTTACTTTCTACTTTTTTGGCATGAACCCCAATTATAGGCATTGATTCATAGGGATGTGGCCCATGTGATTAATATAAATGATCCCAATATGTGGGTTGAAGCTTGTGAGTAGCATGCAACCTTGTTCAAAAGAGTCATGCCTATGGCAATGGAAAACTTGGCCATCATACAACACCAATATACATTATGATATGCCACCATCAAGGGAGGTGGATATTCTCTTAAAGTTTGAAGGTTTGAACCTAAAAATTATGTTTATTTATAATAGTCACGTACCACATTGCATGTGACAACCAATATGTCATTCTACATGTGAAAAGAGTTTTATCTTTTGAGGTTTTGTTGTTGAAAGGTTGGGATGGTCAAATATGTATGGAAAGACCATGTGCAAAATTATGCACCATGTCACCTTTCACATGTGGATGACTAAGTTGTGGATGGTCAAGTGGATCCATCATTAGCCATAATTCCAATAGGTTAGATGCATGCTATGTGAAGAATCATGAGGTGCAACAACCATGTTGGTTTGTAATCATTATTCCAAAGGATGACATATGAGTTCTCTTACACCACCACTTCTTCTTGGATGAATATGAATGGGCCACGACTTAGCACAAGCATGGCCTTTTTGCTATTCCGCAATCACCATAGTCAGGTGTTGAAATACCACAGCTAAGTGCAAAATAGCCAGTCACTTTTGAAAATTGCTTGAAGATCAAAACTGTGGAAAGTACTATGGAGATTCATATAAGCCAAACCCATTGGTGCACTATCCACTGGAAACCATTAAATCTCAGTTGTGGAGGAACTAACTTACCCGAGTTACCAAGGTTCCACTGTGGTATCCTATCTTACTTCTCCTCTCACACTGCCAAGCTATGTAACAACCTATGTAAGTGACTAAAGGGTGCATTCACACTTGGTGTTAGGGACTCTAGTGTTGAGTCCCTTATCACCATACTAGTCATTTAAGATTTAAACTAACTTATCATGAAGATTTTCTGCTAAATTAACATTCACTTAACATTAAGCTATCATCCATTTAACATTGGGAGCCACCTAGGATGCCATCTTGATTGACATTTAACATTGATTTAACATCATCAAGTGTGAATGCACCATAAGTACAGTAGGTAAGTAGGTAGGGCTGGGAAGCGGTTACTATGTAAGTAGGTAAGGCAATTGGTGGCTACTAGGTAGGTAAATTCATGTGGATGGTTGGCAAATTGCTAACCACCATGGTTAACTGTGGGACAGGAATGCAAAACAAAAGTTGTTCCTGTCCACACATCATCCATCTTGCATGGTGTATTGATTCACTCTGGCCCAACCAGATTGGTGGGAGCCCCGAAGTTTGTTGCAGGACTAGGCAATCTTATGATTCATGGCCAGTCTTAGATGTCAATTGTGTTTGACAAACAATGAAGGTAGGTTAGTTATCCAATTTCCCAACAGCCGATAGGGGGCTAGAGTGAACCACCAACATGCCTTGAGGTATCAACCCGAGATGGACAGGAAACAATTTTCCATTGAGTCCCTAGTTAACCACGATGGTTAGCTCAGTTGTCCCCTGCTGTACTACCTACCTACTAACAAGCCACTGGCCCTTATATCACATACTAACCATCTACTTACCTAGCAGGCAACTATTCTCCTACCTACTTACTTGCAGGACCTAATTTTCTAGCAGGGTAGGTTACCAAGGTGATTCAGTCTGATATCAAGTCAGTTAGGGTTCATGCACAATTGCATCATAGTGAGTTTCCAATGGATGGTGTGTTGGCGACTAGTGCTTCACTTTTAGCCTCATATCAAGTCAGTTAGGGTTCATGCGCAATTGCATGATAATGAGTTTCCAATGGATGGTGTGTTGGCGACTAGTGCTTCACTTTTATTTGGAAAGATGCAAAATACCCATCACTAGCATTGTTCATGGGTTGTCAATGCCACACTGGACATGGTTCTCATAGGGTTTACCTAATGTTTTGCAAAAATTTAAATAAATATGATAGAGGATACTAGTGCTGAAAGTTGTGGGAAGTGGGCTGATGGTTCTTGCTTCCTTCAAGTCATGGGTTTGAACTTTGAACCAGTGTTGTGTGAGGGTTGTTGAATTTTTTTTATTAGTTGCTGACAAACCTACAGACATATTACCACCTCAGCAAGAGCTTAAGGAGTAAAGCTTTGACCAGCTGCAGACTTGCTATTGCATGAACAAACTTGGAAAGTATTTTGATCAAAGCTTATATAGCTGGCTTATTAATTATTTGCAAAATTAAATCTTTCACATACATATGCACAAGACACATTGTGTTTGAAGAACACATGAGAACTTTGTTGGGAACAAGCAAAAAGAAAATGTTTCTAGAAAAATCTAGAATTTTTTCACCCTGCCTATATATATATATATATATATATATATGAGGTTATAATGAGTGTTGGCCGGTTCTTAGGCTTTAAGATGAACTGTTCGTTCTAGGTCTGGTCCAGTTCTTGGGGCACGTTGTGGGAACTTGACCCCACCAGGCCTACTTGTTACTTTTCCCTCAAGTAGGCCAAAGGCTAGAGAGTGGGGGGTTCATTTGAAGAAAAAATTACAACCAGGTCAAAGGCTGAGGGGGGAGCCACAAGCTTGACCATGTAAAGACTAAAGACCTCAAAACTGGGTGGGGCAGGAACACAGGACGGAAGGTGTGGGGCCAGCCTGGTCCCACAAGCTTTAGACCCTAAAAGTACCTCAAAGCCGGGCGGAGCAGAGCTTTAGAACATATAAAGACCTCAAAACTGGGCGGAGCAGAAACACAGGACTGAGGGTGAGGGACCACCCATAAGCTCTAGACCGCATCAAGACCTCAAATCTGGGCGGAGCAGAAACACAGGACTGGAGGTGAGGGACCATCCATCAGCTCTAGACCGCATAAAGACCTCAAATCTGGGCGGAGCAGAAACACAGGACTGAAAGGCTAAGGCCTGAGCCACAAGCTTTACGTCATATAAAGACTTCACAGCTAGGCTGAGCACAAACACAGGACTGGCCTTGAATTCACCTGGCACAGATCTCTTATTTCCTCACAGCCCTCTCCTCCTAGGCCTTCACCATACATGGAAAACATATGTGGAGCAAATATAACGTGAGAATTCAATTCTAGAAAAAGTTGGGTATGCAGTACATATGCAAAGTTGGAGGGTTCAGTTCTTATTGGTTCCCTTTCCTCCTTGTGGCTCACCTCTTTGGGGCTGTTTGCTTGCCTGGACTTTGGTCCTTGCCCCTTGTTTCTTTTTTCTCTCCCTTTCTTAGGTGCTTTCTTTTCATAAAGTTTGGCAAGGTTTCATGAAATGTACTGATTTTTTCTGGGCACAAACATGTCTGCCAACTTTTTCTCACTTTCAGGGTAAAACCAAAGGCAGGAGAGCCATATTTTCCAACTGCGATGCACCCCAAAAGCAAAAAACAATAAATTAGTGGTCCAAGTCTCCTCATGTTCGCAAAATATCTTTGATTATTAGGTTGGCACAAAGGAGAAATTAGTGGACAGGATGGACTACTTTCCTTGGTTTCAGAATGAATACTAACCCTAAACCCTAAACCCAGTCTCGTGTAAAAATCCTTCAGCCCACCTAGGAAGTTGCCATTTGATGCTAATTAATGCTAGGGATCCTCGCCACTGGACCTACTTGAGGAATTTGAAAAAAAATAGAACCCTGCCCCTGAGGCCTTTACACCAATTAAAAATAATAATTGGAATGGCAGGTGCCCAGTGGATATTGCCATTGGCAGCCTATTGAATAATTTTGACCTTAATTTCCAGTCAATTCATAGATCCAGTCTTTTTTGTGGTAAAAAAACATCAAACAACGACATAGATTTCTGAAAACGGAATATTCTGTAACAAATTTCCTACTTTTAAAAATTTGCCAAATTCCACCAGAAAATTGTTTTTCTGTTGGGAGGGTGTCCACTGTCATCACATTCATGTGTACACACTTAAGTGCTCTCTGGAAAGTCAAGTCCAAATGTGCCTAGGGATGCTCAACACTCTGGCTCCATTCAGAAATTGAAACAAAATACATTGCATAGGACCCATGCCTTCGACCCTGACAAGTGTTTTTCTTTCCTTTTTTGTGATGTGGCATGATGGGTGACGATCATCCCACAAGAGATTTAGCTTCAATGACCAAAAGATGTGAGGAAAGTCTCAAAACAGTAGAAAACTAGCAGAAAAACTGTCCTAGATAATAAAAAATGTGGCGAATATTCTTTTGTGATGGGATGCAACCTGGCGCACCCTTAAACGTCATCCAGGAGCAGTGTCTGGTGAATTGCAGTTTAAAACTCCTGTTGTGATGACTGCACCTCTGTGTCATCAGTTTATTAGATATTGCTTCTCGCGACAGGAGGGGGTTCGGGAACTTGATGTTCCCTTTGTGGTTCACCTTCTTAGATGGTTCTTTTGTTTTCTTGGACGTGGGTCCTTCCATTTTGTTCTGTGTACTTCCCCCTGTTTGGGTGCTTTGAATTATTTATGATTGGCAGGGTTTCGTCACCATCTGTGTCACTGTTCTGCTATATGTCACTTGCTCACATAATTCAGGGTGCCTTCATCAGGCGTCTGCCGTCTACTCTTCCCCAAATTATATGATATAAAATCCAGTTAATAGTCCTCACCTGACTTTAAGGTAACGGATATTAAGGCTGTTTTCCAGCTGCCAGCATCATTAACATGACCGGATTGGCGTGCCTTGCCCATCGTGACTAATGCTTTGCAATCTTCGCAAGGCACCTGCTTTACGCATATGTTACACGCTTCCCATTCTGTGTTCCAACAGTCTTGCGCGGTGCCTGCCTTCGACGTTAGAGATCCGGGCTGGCCTCATGACTTGCTGGGGAGTGTGCCGTGGGCCCAAGTGTGAATTGGTTGCAGCCCCACAAATTTTTCCTTTGAAAACTATTTTTTGTAATTTAATTGAATTTTCAATGAGAAAAACTACTCAAAACTCAATGTCTCCAACATATCACAAGACTGCACCGAAATTCCCTTATAATTTTAAGTTTTGATTTAAATGAATTTCCAGTGAAAAAATATTCAATAACCTTAGCTCACAAACATTATGAAACCAACTGAGTGCACCCCCTATTCACAGAGGGCTTTCCAACAATAACAAGGCCATGGCAAGAGATCTCACCATGACAAACAAACAACATTATTATATTTTATTCAATTCCACTCTCTAAGGAATTGGTTTTTATAGGGTGTTTTTCCCTTGATTACCTCCAGCCAAGTTGGAGGTGAATTAGTGACCACCAATGCACCAGTTTAGGATGAGGCCGTTCAAGCTGTTTTGGGGATGAACCAAAAACACATCCTCTTCCCCTGCCCAGGGATTTTTCTGCCCCTTTCTCTGCCCCAAAATTTTCCCTTCCTACATACCTCCCCCCTCCTACCTCCCTCACCTCATTTCCCGCTCACTCCATTTCCAAAGCTCGGGAGAGCTCCCAAGCTTGAGTAGCACAGAGCTTCGAGGAGACGTAGACACAAGGCTTGAAGAAGGTGGAGAGCTCAACGCTAAAGGAATGTGGAGAGGAGAAAGCAAGAGGAGCGCTTCATCCCAAATGCAAAAGCAAAAGAATAAAGGTAAGCTCCCTCCCTTCTCTGCATATTTTTTCTTTTCTATGAGTTTTTTTTTTGTGCTTTTTTTTTCTTATGTTTGAAAAAAAAAAGATGCCAGGAGAAAACGCTTGAAACGAAAGGGCAGAAGCAAGAGCCAAAAATGAGAGGGCAAAGCGAGAGCTTGAAGGTAAGCTCCCTCCTTTCTTTGCATATTTTTTCTTTTCTATGGTTTTTTTTTCCCTTATGCTTGAAAAGAAGAAAATGCTAGGAGAAAACACTTGAAACAAAAGTGCAAAAGCGAGAGGGCAAAAGCAAGAGCCAAAAGTGAAAGGCAGAGTGGGAGCTTAAAAGTAAGTTCCTTCCCTTTTCTACATATATTTTTTTTTCTATAATTTTTTTTTTTCTTCTGTTTGAAAAGAAGAAGATGATAGGAGAAAACATTTGAAACAGAAGTGCAAAAATGGGAAGGTAGAGGCGGGAGCCAAAAGTGAGAGGGCAGAACGGGAGCTTGAAGGTAAGCTCCTTCGCTTCTCTTGGTTTTTTAAAAATTGTTTTCTTGTGTGTTTTCTTTTTTGTGTGTTTTAGAAGAAAAAGACAATGACAATGTGCCATTGTTTTCTTTTGTGGTGTTGTTGCAATAAAGAAGGCGATGGCAGCTTCTTACCATCGCCTTCTTCTCTGGTGGTGTTAAAGTGAAGACAACAACAGTAATGGCAATTTGCTGCCATTACCTTATTTTCTATGTTAAAAAAGAAAAAGATAAGGACAATGTGTCGTTGTTTCTTCTGTGGTGTTGTTGTAATGAAGAAGGCGACAACATCTTGCTACCATCACCTTCTTCTATGGTGGTGTTAAAGCGAAAAAGGCAATAGCAACTTGTTGCCATTGTTTTTTATGTTAGAGAAAACGATAGCAATGTGTTGTCATTTTCTTCTGTGATGTTATTAGAACAAAAAAAGGCGACGGCAATAAATTGTCGTCACCTTCTTCTTTGTGTTTGAAAAAAAAAAAAAAAAAAAAATTTTGTTTTTGTTTTTTTTTTTGTGTTTTTATTAAAAAAAAAAAAGGGGAGGGCAATAAATTTTCGTCACCTTCTTTTTTTTTTTTAAAAAAAAAAAAAAAAAAAAAATGATGTCATGGCCTTCTTTTTTGTGTCTGAGAAGAAAATGATGGCGCAATAATGCACTATCGTCTTTTTATGTCGTGGTGTTCCAATGAAGAAGGTAATGGCATCACCTTCTTCTTTAGTGGTGTTAAGGTTTAATTTGATGGTTTTTGGGTGTTTATAGGGTTTAGGGCACAACAAAGGAAAAGTTTATTGCAAATGCAGTTCAAGTTGAGATGCAACATTACCATTTGTACATTACTCATCATGCAGCAAGGGTTGCAAATGCAATAGCTTCTTACCAAAATAAACACAAGATTGTAGATTATGATATGGTTCACGGTTTCCACTTTATATAGTCAGCTAAGTTTTTTCAACCCTTTCATTTTTTGGACTACCCAAATTTTGAACTTTGGTCCTTTGATATATTTTTAAAAACCTTTTTTTTCATTGTGTTCTTTAGCATTTTTTGATCCACCCATATTTGTACATCTTTTATCGATATAATATTTTCCTCTAGTCACATTTGTTTAATAGATATATGGTTAATTATATATGTTTTCTTTTTTTTATAATATTTTTAATATTTTAAATGTAAGAATCAAAACTTAAATAGGCCCATATGAATATGTAACATTAATTTGTCTAGGATTTACAAAGATCAAAATGAACATTGTGCAATACCTACATCCTTTCTATTATAATTTCCATAAGGTCATTTCAAATATGTAATACCCACATATAGGTTTCATAAATAGTTGCTGGTTTTTTTACATCCATTGTAATACCCATATATAGTTCTTGTAAATAGTTGCTATTTTTTTTACATCCATTGTAATATTCGCATATAGGTCTAGTAGTTGATTTTTTTAACATCCATTATAGTACCCGCATTTAGGTCCATAAATAGTTGTTAATTTTGAACATTTTTTGCCATACTTGCATATAGGTTTCCAACGTAATATTTATGGGATTCATATGACAAAATAATTTAGTTTAAATATCAACAAATAATGTCATAATTAAGGAATTACAAAAAAATATTTTAGATAATGTAAGTGACTGATTATCATATTTAAAAAATCATTAAAAAAATATTAATTAATTGATTATTTAGTTGAACCTTAATTATTCAGATAATTAAAATTTAGATTTAAAAATCAAATCAATAATTTGATATTTAATTTATTATCTTAATTAGATTTGTATTTTGATAAGTTATTCAAACCATTATTTTAGATAATTAATCTTGATAATTAATTGTTGTAAAATTAAATTAGGTATATAAAGAGAAATATTTTGGATACCCAAACCATTTATTTTGAAGTGACTTTACATGTGGGTATTACATTTAAGGTTGATTATTCACCTAAGGTTATTTAAATCACTTATGGATTATTTCAAAATGAACTTGCATGTAAGTATTGCATATAAGCTTTGGTTTTCATTGAAAGGCCATCCAAATTACATACTAGTTATTTTGAAATGACCCTACATGTGAGTATTGCATTTAAGATTGGGTTTACACCTCAAGTTATCTAAATCACCTAAAGGTTTTATTGAAACAAACTTGAATATGGGTAGTGCATTTAAGGAAACACAAAAAAAGGTATATCTTTTACCATTTGGTAATATTTCCAAATTAAATTATTTAACTTTCTTTTAAAAAATACAAAATGACATTACATCGTTTTACATATGTTTAAGCCTTAAAAACTTCACCCAAAATGCACCCTAGATTTATAATAATTTCATAAAAAGATGTATTATAATGTCCATTCCATAAATAAATTAAGTAAGCAAAATTTTAATAAAATATGAATTAATTAAACCAAAATGGTTGCAATTATGACATTGTTTCCATTATAAATTGTTTGGAACACCTACATATGGGGACCAATGTTCATCATCCATGAACTAGGGCAAACCTTAATAAATTGATAGGTAGGATTAGGGGGTTGGGAGTGGGAAAAATGAGTAGGTAATTAATTAAGTATTTGGCTATTTAAAAAACATAGGTAGATAGGTGAACATAGTGGTAGGAAAGAAGGTGGATGCATAGGTAGGTAAGTAGGTAGTTAGATTAATAAGTAAGTTAATAAATAGAAAGGAAGTTCAAGGAGCAAGGTAGATAAGTTACTATAGTAGATAGGTAAATAAGTAAGTTAATAAATAGAAAGAAAGTTCAAGGAGCAACATAGATAGGGTACTAAAGTAAGTAAGCATGTAGGTAGGCAAGTTAGTAGGTAAGAAGAAAGTTACATTAACAAAGTAATTAGGTCAATAGAGTAAGTAGTTAGTACAATGATTAGGTCAGTAAGATATGTAGTTAACAAGGTAGCAAGGTTAGTAAGGTAGGTAGTTAGTATAGTAGTTAAGTTAGGAGGATAACGAATTATTAAGGTAGCTATGTTAGTAGGGGATAATTAATAAGGTACCAAAGTTGGTACAATATCTATGAGGATAGGAAGGTGAGCCGAATAGCTATGTGTGAGGTCAGGTCTAGGAAAAAACAACAAAGAACAAACCCAAAAAAAAAGAAAAAAAGTACAGTGGGCAGCAGCGAAAAGAAATGGACTGTGATGAACCCCATCTGACACCGAATGAAAAAACGCAGCCCATCCAGTGGACAGAACAGCCAACTGGTGCATTGGCGGCTGCTGGTTTACTCTGGCCCTCCAGCTTCAGCTTTCAATGGTCTAGTTCATTTCCATCAGCATTACTGAAGCTGAACGGACAGCTAGGCTTCCGCCCACCGGTCTTGCAAAACTGAATATCAGAGCTGAGAATCTGAAGTCAAACTTCCAGAGCTGAACGTGCAGCTCCTCAATGCAAAAACGCCCTTATTACGGCAGCTCACTCCCTTGTAATACGGAATTTATTATAATAGGTCACAAGTCTATATTAGAGTATTAGAGTGGTGTTGCCAGAGTCGCCACTTCATGGACAATGGTACTCGGCTTCCTAGTAATAATATATATCAAGATAGTCGGGAATTGATGGTCTCATTATATTGATTGGGTTGTGGTGCTCACATATTGTTTGTAAACGCTGCATAGACGATTGAAATATTGGGAAGCAATTCCAAAATTAGCACTTACATCAGATTCAAGGTTCATCATGGCTTCGATGCACGGATCAGTGAGTATGGCTAGAGGCGCTGGGCCTCATCAGAGTCTAATGTCTTTCATGTCTGAATCTGCTAGAAGAACCAGCAGTTGTGCATCGTATAACTCGATAGGTTACACCGTCAATTGTAGTTTTGTTAACGTTCCCGTGACGACGAGTCGATGCGCGGAGAACACGATGCAGAGTGGACAGCCTTGTCTCGTCCTCTCTAGTCAATTCGTCGGTGTCAATTTACGGCCTCGTGCAGCAGGGACTGCCGTCGCGAGATCCAAGACGGGGTCAAGCGGCGGACGTTTTGTACCCACGTTCCCATTGATTACTGCGGTGATGTCTCGTGATCTTGAAGAGATGCAAACTACGAGAATAGAAACGCCGAAGGTGTTCGACTTCGACTCTTATATGAGAGTGAAAGCCAAGGCAGTGAACGTGGCTTTAGACAAGGCTATAATTCCCAATTTCCCTGCCAAACTCATCGACTCGATGCGCTACTCGCTCTTAGCTGGAGGGAAGAGAGTGCGACCTGCACTTTGCATTGCGGCTTGTGAGCTTGTTGGAGGGAAAGAGGAAACCGCCATGCCAACGGCTTGTGCTTTGGAGATGATACATACTATGACTCTTATTGACGACGACCTCCCTTGCATGGATAACGATGATCTTCGGAGAGGGAAACCAACCAACCACAAGGTAAGTCTACTACATCATAGTTTTTTCTCCTTGGAGTTCAATAATCCTGTTGTTTTTTCTCCGTGGAGTTCAATGATCATGTGTTTTTTATGATCAGTTGTAATTGCATCTTTTGTGTTTCTAAAATTGGAATTGGGAAATGGAATCCTTCTTGGCGCAGGTGTTTGGGGAAGATACAGCAGTGCTGGCCGGAGTTGCACTACATTCACTTGCCTTTGAGCATGTGGTGCGAGCGACAAAGGGAGTGGAGGCAGACAAGCTGTTAAGCGTGATTGCGCATCTGGGAAAGGCATCTGGATCAGAAGGTGTGCTAGCAGGCCAGATTGTTGACATTGCATCCGAAGGAGATCCCAACATAGACATGGAAACACTACAGTATATTCACTTCCACAAGACCGCAACGCTTTTGGAGGCATCTGTGGTGACCGGAGCTATTTTAGGGGGTGCCAATGATCATCAAATTGACAGGCTCGGCGAGTATTCTCGTAATATTGGTCTCTTATTCCAGGTAATATTTCTTCTTCCCAGACTCTTTATTATAAGTCCTCGAGAGTCTTCTTGCAGTCAGTCGAAGTTTTCTTCTTTCATTTTTCGGAAAGAAACAATTATATATTGCAGAATGACAACAATTAAAAATTCTTGATGTTTTCTGCTGCTGCAACTTTTGATGAGCAGGTTGTGGACGACATACTAGACGTAACGCAATCTTCAGCGGAGCTAGGGAAGACGGCAGGTAAGGATCTGGTGACTGACAAAGCGACATATCCCAAACTGCTAGGCCTAGAAAACGCCAAGAATTTCGCTCAAGAGCTAAAAGCAAAGGCCAAGGAGCAGCTCTCCATTTTTGATCAAGCCAAGGCAGCACCACTACTAGGACTTACAGACTACATCGCCAACAGACAAAACTAGATCAGCTAGTACCATCAAAGCTTTTGCTATAAAATTCCCAGGATTCAACCACAGAAATTAAGCACATCATAAATTTTAGGAGTGCAACCAAGCTGATTGAAACCCACATCCAGATAGCTCAGGTGCATAGGAATTGTAAAGCTCAAAAAAACACCTGACCCCAAATCATCCAGATCTAGAAGAAGTTTTATATTGCACACACCAAGTAGTCCCTAGTGATATGAAGATAAAATCTTTTACAGAATAGAGGAGTTGGCCAGCAGATGAATATGCTAGAGAAGCTGCAATCAGACCTGGGAAACGAATTCAAGAATTAGAATTGTACACATGTATGTATGGATGGGCCCATGTATCTTGTGACCAAGTGTAACTTAACCTGAAGAAGGGAATGTTTGCTGGGCATTGAAGACTAGATGTCATTACATGAGCGTGCACCATCAGCTTCAATGATCAGCTCATCATATCGGCCACAACTCTCTAGCTCTCTCTCGTGTGCCTTCCCGGAACAATGTAAAAATAAATTTAGCTCCTACATGGTTTCAAGCCTTCAAGCAATCTCACATTTTACTTCAACTTGGCCCCACATATAGTATTGGATTTTGGAAAAATTATACATCTGTTACTACTGTTGTTTCATGCTCTACTACACGGCCTTTTCTAAGGGTCTCTTTCCATTAGGCTGCTCTGATCGTAGTTAAGGTAGAACCGCCCATCGCCAAACACAAACCCATCACTGAACAATGTCCAATATTTTCCTTATTCCTTAACCGAATTCAGCAATTTTTGTGTCATTGGACGTCAAAACTGGAGGGCTACAAATGCTTTCGGGCGCCAGAAGTAAAGGAGCAAACACGGGAAGTGGATGAGTGGTAGTTTGCTTCTCGCGCCCTCTCTAGAGCCCTCTCTAGTTCCAGCGCGATATCTTCCTCATTATTTGTCCGTTCTGAGTGATTTAAAACCTGATGGGTGCACAAAGTAGGGCTTTACAAAACTTCTTTCTATTCCAGAGGCAAAGATGCAAAGGATCACAGATTTTAAGTTCGAAATCCTGATCTGTTTTAGTTCACTCATCATTGAACATTGAACCCCTTTACACCAAACATCTCATATCTTCCCCATTCCTTTATCGAATTGAGAAATGTTTATGACGTTTGAAGCGTTAGGTGAAGAGCTACAAATATTCTTGGAACTCCAGAAGCAGCGGAACAATGTGTGATGATTCGACCTCGTTTAAGTTCTTATTTGTTCGCTTACCTGCCTATCTACTCACAGCGTGCTGCCATCACTGGCAGTGTTTTTCTTGTTTTGGCAGAGACTTTCTGGAAAAAGTACACAAAAGTCGGCACATTTTGAGGGGAAAAAAAAAGTTCGAAGTGCCTTTTTTAGCCAATGAGTTTCTGTAGGTCGGAAGAACTAGGCATGATTCCCGAAAGTTGGGACTCTCCAGTCTGACCTCTAGCCAAATTTGACTGATTGCTCTTGTGGATAATGGCCAGTACGCCTACTTTGACAAAATTCAAAAAGCAAACCCTTGATACCTGTAGAAAAAAATCTCAAAGAAATATAAAAATCTCAAAATTTCTACCTTCCTTCGAAAATCAACCCTGAGATTTGATTCTCAACGCACTAGAATGAATTGTCTGGTCACTTATATAATATAGTATAGTCAATTGAACCAACTTAGTCTAAATTTTTTTTTCCCCTATGTTCATTTGTTCTATGCTAGTGGGATTTTGTTAAACCAAAACTATCTATGGATTGTTCATAATAAGCTGCCCAATTTTTAGCAGTTATTTATGAAATTATGATTCTTTATCTCCCACATGTGTTTTAGGGTTCAAATAAATCAATATCAACATATGCGCATATATCCCATTCTATCTTCCCAATAGCCTCCATGAGCCAAAAATATTCACCTATTTACTTAATTACATCAAATACCATAATTGACACCCATATGTAACACCCAAAATATGAAAATATATATTTTTTAACATCAATAGAAATGGGGCCCAACCATAGGTTTTACTTTTTATGAACTTTCACCACTTGACAAAAAAATAAAAATCCAAAGTGACTCATACAAAGGACATTTGTGAAAAAAATGTTCCACAATTGCCAGATTTCAAGTAATTCCTCTCGTGGATGATGGCCAGTGTGGCTACATCACAAAATTGGGGTAAAAAACCCCCATGGGTCCAATAGACCCACAATTTCAATGTCTCAAATTCAGAAAATCTCAAAACATAACATTGTTTTCTAAAAGGCTTATTGTAAAATACAAACTTGCAATATAATATTTAACAATTGAAAACAGATTCACAAACTATTTTTCTTTTGAAGTAACATGACTTTTTTTATGTACTATAGATTCGTTGTTTTGTTCGCAATTTATTTATTTCACAAAAGTTCTGGAATTTCTGGAAAGAAAGTTCGAAATTTCTAACAAGGGCACCATATAAGATGTCAGGTGATGCATGCAATATCAAAGCCTTGCATAAAAAAATAGAAATAATAAGTAGTTTCATTATGTTTAATTTCAGTTTTTACAGAAACAATTGTCAAAACATGAACAGATTTTTTTGTTTTTGAAAAAGTGTTGTCATTTTTTGACTACCCCAAAAAGTGTTGTCACTTTGCTGCTGTTACTAGAAAACTCTGCACTGTTTTTTTTTGTCAGTAAATATACCTTCAGATGCTTCTTGCGTAGTCTTACTTCAGAAAATTGAAAACAAATTTGACTTTTGCCTCAACATGCAGTTATTGAAATCATATCCTTCCAAAGTGCATCAAGTGACACACACCAAATACTTACATACACAGAATATGCAGACATGATGATGGTATATATTCTAAGGAATAGCACTATTGTTTTCAATGTCCAACGTAAGATTACCCTGCAAGTGATTAGTATGCAGACTTTGCCTTCAAAGTTGTACCATGTGCTTGTGGGTTGTGCACACTGCTATTGAAACGAATTAGTGGTCAAACAGTGATTAGTTTTTCTTATTACATTTGAAACAAAAAAACATTAACAAAATCAACACATTGTGAGTACCATTATGGAAAAGTGGCTAGTTTGGACCAGTGTTGGGTGGGTATCACAATTTTATGATACTTACCAAGTTTGGTTTTCACAAAGTAATTTACAAAAGGGTTCAATTCTTCCCCAAAAAAAATTCTAAAATTTCTGCGCTGGGCAAGGGTATCAACATTTTTATTTTAAAAATTAAACTAGTTCTCCCAATGCCAATTCTAGGAAATTTGAAAATAGCAAGTCATCCTTTTTCGGTTCTCACAAACTGGGTATTACTTTATATTTTTAATTAAGATTAAATATTTATTGATTTTTTCTTTTTTTTTAACGATAGCTCTAGCTTTTTGAAAAATTCAAAATCAAAGGACCTCTTGTTCAAGGTTTTTGAAAGAATTCTAAAATAAATCATCATTTAAAATAAACTCTCCAATCATCATTACCATGTGACCTGACCATTAATAAGTATTTACCACCAAATACTAGCTCTCCCTTGGATCTCCCATTTCTCAAAGCAAATTAACCTTGACAAACAAATTTTGATGTGGGATTTGTGTTGAAAGTGTTCTTTCTTTAGCCCTAATTAAATTAGGTTGACTTAACATTGTGGCTCCAAAGTTCAAACCCATGGTCCATGAATGATCGACAAGGTCCAATAAGTAAATTGTTGTTCCATTTTGCAAAGAAACATAATTAAATTTGATGGTCATAATTTCTTCGTCATTGTTTGCTTGTACTAATTTTTTATGGCAATTAAACCCTAAGACCCTAACCCAGGTAAGGGGTTAGACCTTACCTAGTTCTAAAAACAATTTGTTTTTTTTTTTTAAAAAACTAGTTCTCACACCCAATTTTCACACTTGTATGAGAACCAGTAGTTCAGTTCTCAATCAAGGTATCACTCATGGTGATATCTTAAGGGGATCAGATTGGGATGCCCAGGTGATACTCGAGCGATGCCTAAGAATATTTGTGATACCCGCCCAACACTAGTTTGGACCTTTTAAGTTTTGTGTGTATGTAGAGACAAAAGTTATAATATTTCAATGCTAGAAAACATATTCAAATATTCAGAGTATGTACAATACGCTTGGATCCTTGAATTGTTGAATGTTTTGAAGTGTTCTCTTTAATAAACTAGCAATTGAATTTGTTGTAATAAATTGAATCTAATTGTTCAAAATTGGTGGCTTGAATTGATTTTAAGCGTTTAACCCATGAACTACTGCTTAAATGTTACAAGTATTTTGTATGTGGCCCATGCAAAAGACATGCCAATTGCAAAAAACTTTTAACAAGAATTTGGAACAATGTGTTTTTTTTATTTTGCTAAAGGGTGCACAAACCCTAACATTTATGGATACAATTTCAATCCAAAAACCTCTTTCCCATATTAACAAACAGGGTTTTGGCATGTTACTTGTGTTGTTTTGCTTTTTTTGGGGGGGTCTATACAATAATATTTGGTCTTTAAATCCACAAGATTTTCTTGAAGAAGTTTCATTACAACATCCCATTAACATTAGTTCATCATCCAAATTTGGACCAATGTTAACAAGGTATATTGATGAAACCATGATATATAGAATGGAGCTAGTTCAAGCAATCATTTTTTTGGCAAAAAAACCATCAAAAGGGTAAAATGTGTGACGTAGCTACAATAGGCCTATTGTGAAACCAAACCAAAAATTTGCCCTAAATCGCCTAATCCACTTGATGATAAATGGCAACATCGTAACCATCTCACAAACCTTAAACCACCTCTCGCCATTGTCTCTATCCCTTGCCACCTCCTACTCACCATGATTGCGACCATCAACCAAGAGCTCTTTGTAACATGCACTACAAGTTCAAAGCCCATTCACTAGCACTTGTTACAAACACAAACTTGTTCACCAACTTCTTATGATATTGACACAACTAAAACTTTCCAACACTCTTGAATGCATTGGGATTATACAAGATGCATTATACATTGCATTATGTTGTAATTTTCACAATGATGATAGTAAAGTTTTAATGTTTCTCCATTCATTTATGTTTTTTTAATGCAATCTTATGGATTCTAGAAACTTATGGTTGGAACTTGGATTAGATTTGGGGTGATTTGAATTGATTTTGTGTACAAAATGTGAACAATTTGGAATAATTAGAAGTCCTCAAAAGTTGCAACGAACAACTAAATTTTACAATTCAAAGGAAAGCTTCAAGAATGCATTGTCATGCTTATTGTTGTGCAACTCCAAACTATCATTTTAGAATCCAGGTTTCATCAATCTTGAAATGTTTTTATCATTTTTGTTCAAGTATGAGCCTTGTAATGTGAAGCTTTTCAAACCCTATTGTTAAGGTTTGGGGTTTCTTGTTTAAATCTTTCATGATTTGTCACCTAGAGCACCATGGGTTGTCTATAGGTTCCCAAAAACTTTAAATATAAGCCTTTGTACCTTTTGTCCTTACCCCTTCAAAATGAAGTTAGGTCATTTTTTTGTTCACCAAAATCATTGCCATCATTTGATGACAACCCCATCTTGCTTACTTCAACCCTTGAAAATGTATGCAAGGAGAATTCCAAAATAATAAAATTAAATTATGAGGGTTCTCAAAAGTTTTAAGATGCATGGAATGCTTGTCTATCATGGGTAGAATTTTGTTGTTATAGATAAAGGGGAAATAAGAAATGTATTAACTTTTGTTGAAGGAAAAGAAAACTATTAGTTCCCAAGTTATATAGCCTTTTCAAGCACATTAAATGCTGCAAATGCCAAGTTTTTATGTTCAATGTTGATGCGGGTTCTTATTATGTGAACAAAAACTTAATGCATTCTAAGAATGAACCACAATTTACTATTGGCAACTAGCCTTTTGTCGTAGACCTTTTTCAATGTGATGTTGCCTCTTATCAAAAACAAAAATATGTTTAATTTGTTGTTCTATTTCACATTCTTGATCACAATCATCGTATGATTAATTTTGAAAGCTTCAAAACCTTATTCCAAATGTTTAAAGTGAAGAATGTTGGAGGAAAACATTAGACCAATTCATCAAGATGGGGCATGGCAAAAGTCATGCATAATGTGTTGTTGGATGCCACAAAAGTTGCATTTGCATCTCTAACCTTCATTAGCATTTTTAAAGACAAAATGGTGACAATTGATAATGTTCAATGGTTGTCAATCCAATTGTATGGGTTGCAAGCTTTGAAAAGGATTTCCATCCTCCTATGTTTTGAAATAATTGGTGTATTTACAACATGTGATAACATATTTGGTTTGATGTTTAAGTTTTTATTAATTTTGGTGGATTAAGGTTTAAAGAATTGGGAGCCCAATTAAACAACACAGGGTGCAATGACAAAAGTGTGTTCCAAGGCCATTGAACTAATGTTACACCACAATTAAAAAATAAAATTGTTCCCCTCTTCATTAAAGTATTGTGTTGCCCATAAAACAAATATGACAATGGTCACTATGTTAGAATTAAATCTGGTGAAAAGGTTGAAGGGATTATTTCAAGCATTGCATGTTTTCTTTACACATAGTCCAAAAAAAAATTTAGAATTTTACAAACTCATTAATTTGATCAACACCAAGGGCAACAAATTGTTCGAAAAATGTCAAAACACGTTGGATGATTTCAATGTTTTCTCTAGCAAAGCATGTGAATGCAAAATATAACCCTTTAATTGTCAAGATGCATGTCAAAGTTCCAAAAACATGGTTGTTTTGATAAACATGCATGCATTGATCAAAATTACACAAAGCCAAGATATCTTTGTGTGTGATTTTGTGAAATCTATCAAGCTAGCCTAATAATTATTATACTAATTCTATTGTGATATTTTTGCGAAATTTGAAGATTCAACTTTTGATGATTTCAACTCAATTGAAGTTTTAACCAATGATAACCTTCCGTGAAGCTAGTTTTCTAACTTAAATGGTGGAAAAGACACTATCTATCTTGCATTTTCTTTTTGTTGACCATAAATACCCTATCTACTAATTTTGTGTTGATGGTGTTGGAAAAAAGTAGCATGTCGCCAAAAATTCCTTTCACCAAGCCATCTCCAACATAAGGTCTTGTTGACATCTATCCTATTGCATTAGTTGCATCCATCAAGACAAATGTAGGAATTTTTTCCTCACACCTAAGCTATCCCCTTGTATGGTGACCGAAAATAGTTTCAATTGCCACAAGATTACCAACCGAATCCATTTTCAATCACCAATCTTATGGTGACTAAAAACGATTTTGGTTGTCATCCAAAGATTTGGCCTTCTTGGATGGTGACTGAAGCCCATTTTTTATCACAATATGTTAAACTACATTTTTTTTAAAATTTCCAACAGTTTGCAATTTTTTTGATCACCAACAATTGTATTTTTCTATCGTTAGCAAATAAATTATCAATCACTTTCAATCACCAAGAGTCGTGTTCATTGAAAGTTTTCCAAAAACATATTACATGACCCCTTTCAAAATTCACTTGTCAACAATTAAAATTTTTTGATTACTAATCTTATGATGACCAAAAAAAGGTTTTGATCACCATCCAATGATCAAGCCTTCTTGGATGGTGATTGAAACCCATTTTTAGTTGTTACAGATAAAGTGACCAAAAGTTTTTAATCACCCATAGTTTAGCAATTGAATTTTTTTTTGATCCCCAATAACTACAAATTTCTTTCACTGGCGATTGAATTTTCAGTTGCGTTTAATCACCATGAATAGCACTTGTCAAGAACTTTCCAAAAACAATTACATGCCCCCTTTCAAAATTTGATTGTTGACAACTAAACAATTTTGATCGCTATTTTTTTAACAATCAAAAAGGATTTTGAAAAAGGGCATATAGAATATTTTTGGAGAGCTCTCGACAAGCACTACTCATAATGATTGAAGTCAACTAAAAATTCAATTGCCAACAAGAAAACATTATAGTTGCTAGTGACTAAAAAAAGGTTTTGGTTGCCAAACTATTGGCGACTGAAAACTTTCAACTGCCTTACTTATGGCGACCAAAAATGGATTTTGGTCACCATTTAAGAGGACTTGATCGTTGGATGGCAACTGAAACCCTTTTCGATCACAAGATTAGTGACTAAAATTTTTGTACTTGAAAAAAAGGCATGTAATATGTTTTCGGAAATCTCTTAACAAGTGTTATGCTTGGCAATGGAGGTCAACCAAAATTTTAGTTGCCAACAAATCATTGGAGACCAAAAAAAGGTTTCGATTGCCAATTTGTTAACTGCTAAATATTCCTAGTCACCTTATGTTTGGTGACTAAAAATGGGTTTCAGTCGCCATATGTAAGGCAACTCAAATTTTTCAATCATCAACAATATGGCAACCAAAATCTTGTGGTGACCAAAAGACATTTTTGTTGCCATAAGGTTTTTGACAACCAAAATTGCTCCATTTTCAATTGCCCATGAACCTACCCCAAGCACCCAAGATGGCTTTTGAGCTAGGTTAGACCTTATATTGATGCGATGCAAGATTGCATCTGTGTTCATATTTGTTCATTACATCATGACAAACCCATGGACATAGAGATAACCATGTTCCAAAGTGAAAGAGGATGTGAAAGCGCAACTCAAGGCCTTATTCAAAAGTTATTACACCATTTCCCCATAGCATGAGGTGACGACTACCAAAGGTCTAGGTTGCAAATGGAAAAGAGTTTGAAAAGAATTTTCACATCCACTTCAATGTGTTGAAAACCACATTATGTGTGCCTCACAAGGTGACTAATGAAAGCAATAATTTTTTTCTTCCCTTACTCTCAAGATAGACCCTTGATTTGGAGAGCTCCTTTTTCAAAATGACCATGCTACATAATGCAAAAGCAATTATGTGAAAGGACAATTAAGTGAACCTAATTATAACGTTTTGGTAGAAAATTGTCCAATCTGCCATCCTCAACCATAAGCTTTCAAAATACATTAAATTGGTCAAGATTGCTTGCATCTAGGTGATTTTGTTGAGGATGAATGACCATTTAATACCATCAATTTCACGAAGAATTTTCTACAAGTTAGGTTCAACATACACTTGGATATGTGCATCCAATTTTATAGTCAACTTTTTTTACCATGCAAAATTTGCATATGAGCAAGCCATTACCAAGTGGCTTGGAAAAGTTCGATATTTTGCAAGTGCATAGGTGACTAGTTTTTCTTGCATGTGATGCATGGTCTTTGAGGTTTGCAAAAGTGCAAATCTAGGTGGCAAACCAGATGGGTGGCATCACGAATCATGAGACATTACTATGCAATGCACATACATAAATTAACTGGTTTCTATTTTAATTGTTGTCACTAGCTCCTTTGTGCATTCTTTTTGACAGGTATTACACAGTGCAAAACAATTGAAGCAAATCACTTGATCTAGTCACATTGAACCGTGCATGAATTTTCTGTTTTAGTGCTTACAGTTTGTTTTTTAATGGGGGTTTGGGTGCAAGTAAAGGCTTGAACTGCATAAGGGTAGCACCCTTCTAGGGTTGGGGTTCAATCCTCTTCAAGTTGTTTAGGTTTGGATGGAAGAAGGATAGATGACTAGGTGATGACAAATTTATGCAAGCAACAAAATTTCTCCAAGTACTGAGGCCAGGGTCCAAACTCCAAAGTTCAGATCCTTCAAAGATCTGAATTTTGAAAGGTAAATCAGAACATATTCCCCTTCCTTTGGACTATATTTTTGTTTGATTTACTGTTTACTGTTTACAATTTCACGTCCGTTTGGGACCAGAGAGTCCATTAGATGAAAGGTAGATCATGGAGGACAGATTGTCCTCTGGTACAATTTGAAGATCTTCAATTTTGTCAGCCTGATCATCATCTTGAAATTGACAAGTGTTGTCTTAAGTTGCCATGTGGTTTAGGGTTTATTTTGTAAATTTTTTGTATGGAAACAACATTACAATTTAGGGTGGTCATACAAAATATCAAGTGACATTAGCTTCTTGTTCTAGGTAGCCAAATGTACTCCCTTTACAATAGTGTATGTAGTCAAGTACAGCCCCTTGGCAACACAGATGTCAAGAGTGTTTTTTACCACTAGGTACATATATACCTGCCTCATACCAGCCAATAATCAGCCTTCGACCCTAATACCGATACCATGCTGGTATGAAACTTTTAAAAAGATTCAATACAGCACTACTAGGCTGGAATGAAAGTCTTAAAAGAGATTTGATACCAGTACAACAGATTTGACAATAGTACCAGCTGATACTCCAAAATGTGAAAAATGTGACACGAGTAGCAGCTGGTCCTTGGCAATGTTAAAAAAGATGTGACACTAGTACCAGCTCTTATGTTCAAAAGTAGATAAATATGTACTCACCCAATACTGGTTTGGACATGATCTAAAGTACCACAAATTGGTTCATATGAATCTTGTACTAATATTATATGAATTTAACATGTGCAAAATTGTGTGGTATCAGTGCTTCTATGTATTGTAGTTGCATTCAATGTAGAGTTTGAAATCATTTTGAATCCAATCCAATGTTCGTTTTCATCTTGATATACTCTAAGAAGTAACATAAAATGTGATCATCTTCGTACATCGCCCTTTTGCTTTGTGACAGTAGTAGTACCGTATCATGGGATTGGTGTTCATATCTCGGCCAAGAAATTGAGGCTATTATCTTCTCCCATTTAATAGGCCAAATTGACATTTCTCTCAAGTACCAATTCTGCACCTATTCCTTTCCTTATTTGATATGCTTTTCATGACAGGAGGGGGGTTCAGGAACTTGATGTTCCCCTTGTGGTTTGCCCTCTTAGGTGGTTCTTTTGTCTTCTTGGATGTGGGTCCTTCCATTTTGTTCATTGTGTTCCCCCCCTCCCCCCACCCACCTTTTTTTTGGGTGCTTTGATTTATTTATGATTGGCATGGTTTCATCAATTCTGCACCCATGCTAGCGAGTTTTAGGATTCCAGCATGAACTTCAGTGGTTGGGAGTAAGGGGCAGGTCTGGTAGGGAGGATTGTGCCTGGCACATGTAACATGTACCTTTAAAGGTGTACCATATTTTAGACTCTTTTGCCTAATCTGACTGACTGGCTGATTCTACATCTCTACAATAAAACCCCTGACTTTAACTGAAAAGAATGCACAGCATATACCAGTGTTGTGCGGGTACCTATATCTTTTACCCAGATATACCCACCAGGGTATATCCCTTACTTCAACTTATTTTCTTATAACTAATTTACCCTCATGAATCACATACTCAGAATATATATTTCTGAAAAAACTATATCCTTATCATACCTTCTTGCACATCCATATTAGTTTTGAATGCACCCCAATGATTTTTTATTTTTTTTTATTATTATTTTTTTTTATTTTTTTTGTGATGGGCCACTTTGACTGGTCCTTCATAAAAATCATATAAATATATACTTTTTACACAACCACGTATTAAAATTATATAAATTAATTTTTTTTACACTTACACTATTTTACATGGCCACATAAAACCATATAAGTGTATTTGTTTTTATATTTTTACATTTAGTGTAAGTACTAAACCCTTTACACGCACAACACTGGTGCAAATTTGTAAACATCAATTGAAGGAATATCCACAGTTTCAAAATACTTTTTGTGGTGGGCCAATCAAAGTGGTTCCTTGTAATCAAAACAAAAACTTGAACTTTGGTTGAACCAAACAACAAAATGAGAAACCTAACAATAGGAATGCATCCATATGGGCAATTTCACATAAAAGCATCCAATTTGATGTGTACTTGCACTTTATTCAATATTTTTAAACTTTACGTCCATATAAAACATTGCGTCCCCCATCCCTTATGTTATGATATTTTTCAACTAGGAAAAATAGATTAACCAATCAAAATGGAGAGATTCCCTTTTCGGATGGTAATTTTATCCGATAAAATCTCAAGTGGCATCACGACATCCAACTTGAAATCAAGATAACTTTTTTCATTTTTATTTATTTTTTGCGTTATATTTGGGACATGCAAATGCCTACAATAGGTTGTTTTTATGAGCTTTGCTAAGTAGTCTTGCCTTTTTGTCATTGTTTACATTTTTTTACTAAAAACATTTTATATTTCTTCTTTGCCCTTGCTCATGATTATATGTTGTTATGATATCGTATATTGGCAACGGAATCATCAACCCCTTCAAAAGGAGGACTTTCCAATCCCAAATATTTAATGCAAATTAGGTTATGAAGGGAAGAATGACCTATAAACTCGAAAATGGTAGGTCGATGGAATTTGAAAAGCATTTCAACAATCAAAACATTATAGTTATTGAATGTTGCATAGTTGTTCATTTCCATAATTTTTTCATGAATATGTACAAAATAAAATGAATCCACATATTTCCTATAATGATATGGTGTTATATATGAACATTTGGATCTAGTTTACATGTCAATAACTTGGGATCCATGATGTTGTGTAATACTAATGATGATCAATTGATGAAAAAAATGAATTGATTTTGTGAAAATTAAGTTCCACTTAAATGAAAATATTGAATGACATTGCATGTAACTTCTTTTTCAATTCAAGAGAAATGGGATGCAAATTGATGTATTGAAAATATGATTGTGAATATAATGTTGAAAAGAAAAACATAAATCTAAAAACACACCTTTCCATCCCTCTTTACTTGGGAATGGGCTAAACAAATTCTAATTTGAAATTGTCCAAATGACAACTTATAAAACCTAAAGTTGTCATACTTAAACCAATTCTAAGAAATCATCATTACTACAATTATACATTCCTTTCATCATGAAGGGTACTAAAAAGTTTTTGTGACATAGGTCTATTTTATTTTATTTTTCGATTCAAAAACCATTGAAATTTTCACTTTCAATTGGCATTTGAATTATTTTAATGAGTACTACAAAATAAGAACCAATATTGCCACATGAAATTGACATGAAAAGTTCAAACCATTTCCATTGGATGCAATTATCATAATGTTTTCTTGGTGGTTCCACATGCTACACCATGTGCCTACAACCCTACAATCCTTAATCTACTTATTGAAATTCAAATCAAAGATTTTAGAATATCCAACTTTAGTTCATTTTTAATTGTTCTTTTCTTCTTGATGTAATCCTCTTTAAAATTTGTAATATATTTGGAATTACAAGTCTTTTTTACCATAGCCTCGTGAAGTTTCACCAATCAACATGCCATTCATCACTAAACCCACAAAAATATGATGAATAAGATTCATGTAATAAAAAACTTCAATTCTTCCAAATTTGGAAGTAGGGTGTCTCCATGCTAATAAAAGCCACCCTCACCCACTTAGGTGTCTACTTATCTTTAAATATTTGTCTACTTATCTTTAAATATTTCTAAAGTATCTTAGGAATCTTTTGTTTGAAAATTGACAAAAATCACATATTATGACTTAACAAGATGTTGCAATATATTATTATGTAAATATTTGTTTAAAGAATTTACCTCAAAATATGTTATGTTTAAATAATCTCCCTAAAAATAAGAATTTTTATAATGTTTAATGAGTGCTTTTGAGTAATCTATCCTCATTAAATTCATTCCAAATCATACCGCATATTTTCATAATATATTAGAAACATTGTCATGTAAACAAATTTAAAACTTATAACATTAGTGCAATTTAAACACAAAAACATGAAAAATTAAACATTGGTTATGCATCCTATTGTTCCTATTAATGTGTATGCACCTAGTAGGAATATTGGTTGGATAATGACTAAAATCATGTAAAACAAGTTTATAATAGCACTTATGGTTTTGTAAAAAAAAATGCACCAAAATCCATTATTTTGCTACATAATCAAACTATCACAATCCTCCACAAGAATGGATTTTGGTGCCCTTTTCTTTACAAAACCTTGGGACATCTTGCCAAAACTAATTTGTTATGATTATCATATTTTCATTTTTTTTAATAATTTGATTCATTTTGTTTGTGTAAACCAATGTTGTTAAATTGGTATAAGTATATTATATTCTAGTTTGGTACCATGGTCTATGGATGTTTGCAAAAATGAAATACTAAAAAAGAAATTTTCATATTAAAAAATATCAAAATTCATATATATATGGTTAATATGATACCTATGCATTATAAATTCATTGCACACAAATACCAATATAGGTGTGTTTAATGTTATACCAACTATATATGACGCGCCCCCAAGTTCCTTGTTAGACCCAAAAAGGGTCCAACTATGTTAAAGAACGGAAATAGTTGGAACTTGGTGCCACTCCTAGCTTCCAACTGCAGATGTCCAAATGGCTCATGCAAGGCCATTTCAGACATCTAAATTTCAAAAACTTTCCAACGGTATAAAGAACACTTCGATGCGAGGTGTTTTGACCCCTGCAATCATGTTTTAAGTTTTCGGGAGTCCCATAGGACTCCCAAGTCTCATTTTGCGGGAGTGTGAGTGACAACCTCACACTTCCCTCAAAGTGGGGTTACGACATTCTCCCCCACTAGAAGAAAAGTTCAATGTCTTCATTGACAATTCGAAATTTCTCTTCGCAATTGCAGTCGCTTTCTTTGGATCCTTGGCCACCAAATGCCGACTTTTGCAGCAGGACCTTGCTTCAAGCTAACTTAGGCGTCCCCAAGTTTCCAACACTTTCTTGGCAAGTCCAAGGGTATCTCATAGAAAACCTTTAACTCTTGCTTCATCAAAAAATTAAACTAGCCTAATTGACAAAGCCCTCATTTGGGAGGCCATTCTTTCAACCTTCCCTTCATGAGGAACTCAAATCAAGTCTAATCTTGACCTAAGCTACTTGACATGACTCCTTTCCCAACCTTGCACCTTGATCACAACAATCAAGCCTTGACTAAAAGGTTTACTTATCAAGGTATGAGAAGCGACATTTGGGTTTTGCCAACACCCAAATCCCAAACTACACGATTAAAGTATGCGAACGGGGTTATGACTTCCCACGTTGGCCGCCACTACCAACCAACCCTTTGGGATGCACTTAAGGCTTGTGCATGTCCCCGCAAGCTCATGCCTCCTTTTTTGGGGCCAAGTTTCCCTTAACCCCAAAATAGGAGTCTGATTTTGATTCGAACCTACGCAAGATAATTCCATTTGTCCAATGCCATTTGACAACCCTACTTGCCTTTATGCAAAATTTCTTGTGATACAATCTTTTGGAAGTTATTAGCCCTTTATTTCACTTGCAACTTGATGTGGTACATTTTATGTGACACTCTGCCCCCACTAAAAGAAAGGTGATGTCCTCATCACGTTCTACGTCTCTTCTTTGCCGATCTAGCATGGAACTTTTCTATGGCTTCTTGGGCATGTTCCATATCAGATTCATTCACCCAAGATGCCTCTATTGGATGGTATCCTTTCCACTTAACTAAGTATTCCCGCTCTCTTCCTCTTGATTGCCTTGACTTGAGCACGGCCTCCACCTTAAACTCTGGTTCATTATGAACCAAATCTGGTGGGGGCCTTGAATTGTACTCTCAATTAGCCTTGAGGCATCACGGGAGACCGGCTTCAAAAGAGACACATGAAATGTGGGATGAACTCTAAGGTTTTCCACTAGTTCTAACTTATAAATGTCAGAAATTTTCTTTTCCAACACTTTGAATGGGCCCGCATATGGGCCCAAGAACTTATGACTTAAACCTTCTGGCAACTGGAAATTTTTGATGTTCAACCACACTTCGTCCCCTTCTTGAAACTTCACCTCTCGTCGAGACTTGTCCGCAAATTCCTTGTACCTTTTGTGCGCCTTTTCCAAGTTGTCCTTTGCCACCTCCCAAAGGCGTCGTCTTTCTTCATCAAGTTGTGTGACCATTGGCACTTCCTCACTTGCATCACTCGAGGGTTGTCCATGTGCTGCCCAAGTCATGGGCACAATTGGTGACTTACCTGTCACCATTTGAAATGGGGTAGACCCAGTTGCGGAATGTTCTGAATTGTTGTAACAAAACTCGGCCAATTCCAAATGGTCCACCCAATCTTGTTAATCCGCCACCACATAATTCTTTAAAATTGTCAGATCACCAAGTTGACCTTCTCGATTTGTCCATCGGTTTGGGGGGGAAGGAAGTGCTCATCTTGAATTTCGACCCCATTCTCTTCCACAAGCCTCGCCTAAACTTACTTGTGAATTTTGGGTCTCGATCCGAGACTATGTCCTTTGGAAGACCATGATGCTTGAAGACATGTGTGAAGAACAACCTGCTAGTTTCTTAGGCCGTGGCCTCATCCTTTGTGGGAATGAAGTGTGCCATCTTGCTAAATCGATCCACCACCACAATGATGGCATCGACTCCCCTTGATGGGGGCAAGCTTACCATGAAATCCATGGACACACTTTCCCACGGCCCTTCGGGAATTAGCAAAGGTTGCAACAAACTCGCTTGTTTCTTGTTAAGGGTTCGGTTTTGTTGGCAAGTTAAACAAGTCTTCACATACTCCTCCGCACTATCCTTCAAGCTGGGCCAATAATAGGACTTGTTTAGGAATGTTGTGGTGCGTTTTGCACCACCATGGCCTGCAAGCGGTCCATCATGACACTCCTTCAAAATGGTGTCCCTCATCTTCCCTTTCGGCACATAGAGTCGTTTTTGTTTGTACCACAATAATCCATTTTGCAAATGGAAGTGGGACTTGGCTCCATTTTGAATGTTTTGCCTTATTTTTTTGGCAAATGCATCTTGGCGGCTTGCTAGTCAAACTTCCTTTTGAAGTTCCGTCTCTCCCACATACACGACTTTAAGTTGGTGTTTCCGACTCAACGCATCGGGCACTATGTTCTCCTTCCTGGGCTTGTGTCACATGTCCACATTAAACAATGCCAATGTGTCTTGCCACCTTACTTGTTTGGATGACAACTTGGGTTGGGTGGCAAAGTACTTCAAAGTCACATTATCGGTCCACATTACCACGTCCTTGGAGCCTATGTAATGGCCCCAAGTTTTGAAACAATGTATGACCGCCCACATTTCCTTTTTATGCGTTGACCACCTTCGCTCCGTTTCACTCAACTTCTTACTCTCGAATGCCACCGGTCTTCCTTCTTACACTAGGACTCCTCCAATTGCAAAGTCGGAAGCATCAGAATGGATCTCAAAGTCTTTGTCAAAGTTGGGCAATTTCAACACCGGTGCCTTCACCAAAATACCTTTCAAGGTCTCAAAGGCTTCATCACATGCTCCTTCCCATTCGTAAGTGACGGCGGACTTCTTCAAGAGGTTTGTCAAAGGTGCGGTTATCTTCGCAAAGTTCTTGATGAACTTGCGATAATAGGAGGCCAATCCTAAAAAAAATCTTAAGGCCGGCTCCGACTTGGGTGGTTCCCACTAATAGAAATCTGTGATTTTGCAACCAACGAATTTGCGACTAGTTGCGACTATTTGACATTTATAACTACTGTTGGTTATATCTACAACTACTGTTTGCATTTGAAG
>Ga0116227_10002526_pt1 | contig 41361 bp, 18 predicted proteins | sample S1TSphgellanicum_FD_89693 | JGI IMG/M metagenome (GOLD analysis project Ga0116227, IMG submission 89693) | Host-associated microbial communities from peat moss isolated from Minnesota, USA - S1T2_Fb - Sphagnum magellanicum MG | ecosystem: Host-associated > Plants > Peat moss > Unclassified... | reverse complement strand
GTCAGCCTGGGCAAAAAAATATTTTTAATTTTCTTTCCGGCGCCACCCCACCAATTAAGAAAATATACACGGGAACCCCCCCCCCCCCCGGTTATCAAAGGGGAAAAGAACTGAAATGCCCGTTTGCCCACAAGAAATCCTGCTAGATAATGTCTCCTCCAGATACAGAAGAAACTCTCTACTGGTACTTTATGTGTAGGGTAACACCCCAGGAGCGGGTCATTACTGAAATAAGGACCCGCTTCATCTCTGCCAGTGCTGCACCGAGGGGGTCCTTATTTCAGTAATGACCCACTCCTGGGGTGTTACCCTACACATAAAGTACCAGTAGAAAGTTTCTTCTGTATTTGGAGGACACATTATCTAGCAGGATTTCTTGTTGGCAAATGGGCATTCAGTTTTTTTCCCCTTGATACCTGGTGGTCCTTAGTTCTGTAATGCCCCTGCTCCGTGGGTGTTGCCCAAAATAAAGAACAGCCAAAATTTTAAAAACAGGGGTGACCATTTTGTAAAATGAAATGAAACACCCACCATACTGTTATATGGTGAGTGTTCCATTTAATGAAATGCTCATCCCATTATAATGTACCCTCCAAAACTGCATTGAACTTAATGTCCACATGTTCTAACATGTTTCAACTTCTGCACAGAGTTGATATCTCCTCTTGATGGCCCTAACCTCTAAACCTCGAGCATAAAAATTGCAGATCACAAGTCACAAATGGTGAATCCCAAGTACACAAGTTCAGATTGGCAATAGGACAGATTACACAAACAGTCTGTCTATCTAGGGTGGCAAAACCTGAAGTTGTACAGATTTAGAAGTTGTTGCAACGATCTTAGACAGGGTTGCATTTTCCAGTGTCTAAGATTGTTGTCATCATAGCACTTACTGCAAAATTCTTCAGGAAAATTAGATGAGCTAGGCCAGGAGAAATTGATAATATCTACACTGCAATGACTGACCTTTTCATTGTCCAGTTCAGAAGATGACCATGGTTTGCTTATCATCACTCAGAGAACAGAAAAAAAGCATCACTTTTCTCACTGAAGAAGAAGCTCTCGTAAAACCTGCTACAAATCCTCTGCCATCCCAATAGAATACAGGGTATGATGGGAGTCCTTCACATCACAGAAGATTCCCGCAAGCTGATCTTTATGGAACACCAAAGGGGCGATTCTTTTGTTATGTTGTACTTTCCCACTTTACTCTTTTGTCAACTTCTCATTTACTGTTTTCCAAGTTAACATCCTCATAATGGTAAGTTTGCTAGGTGCACACTGCTAAAATGCTACAATGCTTAGTGCATTTTGCTAGGTGGCCAATTTAACATTGACAAATTGTCAAATTCTCAATTGCACCTTGACCAATTTACAACTTCACATTGTCAAATCACCATTTTCACTCACCACTTTTACATTGCAAACTTGACAAGTTTACATTATTTTACAGGCTGCCCAAATTTTTCTTACTGCCCCCCAAAAAATCCATTGATTGCCCAATTTATTTTTCAAGTTTTTTTGCCCAAACTTTTTTTTTTTGGGTTGTTTTCTTTTGGGGTAGGTAGGGGGCTTTGCATTAGTGGCCTACCCTCCTACCTCCTAGCCTACATACTCACCTGTGTAGGCTACCTATCCACCTACCTACCTATTTATCTAGGTGTAGAACCCTATCCTCACCTACCTACAATTTAGGATACCAACTCATGAACAAGTTTGCAAGTATGCAAGTTTACAAGTTTGCAAATTACAAAATTAAAAACTTTAGAAATTACAAATTAATAATTACAAATTGCAAGTGTGCATTTGCAAGTTCACAAGTTTGCAAATTTAAAAATTTAAAAAAATTTAAAATCTAGAAATTGCAAATTATTAATTACAATTTACAACTTAACAAATTGCAAGTGTGCATGTTTGCAATTTTATAAAATTAAAAAATTTAGAAATTATAAATTAATAATTACAGATTTACAAATTGCAAGTGTGCATTTGCAAGTATGCAAGTTTGCAAATTTACAAAACCTACAAATTACAAATTATAAATTATAAATTTTCAACTGAACAAATTGCAAGTGCATATTTGCAAGTTTGCAAATTTACAAAACTAAAATATCAAAAAAAATTCAAATTAATAGTCACAATTTTACAACTTTACAAATTGCAAATGCACAATTGCAAGTTCACAAGTTTGCAAGTTTATAAAATTACAAAATCTAGAAATTACAAATTAATAATTACAAATTTACAACTTAACAAATTGCAAATGTGCATTTGCAAATTCGTGTAAGTTTGTAAATTTACAAAATCTAGAAAGTGCAAATTAATAATTACAACTTTACAAGTTGCAAGTGCGCATTTGCAAGTATGCAAAATCACTACATTACCAAATTACCCAATATATAATTATAAAGTTCCAAATTGCATGTGTTCATTTGTAACTTAAGAATATGATTAAGCATAAGGTGGTCTGCTAACAATATGGAATTAATTCAAACAACATATTTAATAAATGTTTTTAGGTATCCTTAGTGAGTATTTCTTCACTAATAAAACACTCAATGAGTTCATGTGTTCATTTGCAAAATTCACACGGTAAAATATTAGATATATTGTTGTGAATATGAGCATGCACCTTATAGTACTTTATGGTCCACCTTTTTGTCTAATTCCATGTATAGATTCCTTCTTAGATAATATTTGAAAAATGTATAGAATGACGAAATTCAATTCTTATTAGTTGCTTGCATAGACTAGATCCCATCTTGTCAATGAGGTTTTAAATTCCAAAAATAATTCTACGAACCAACAGCCAATGATCGTCTACAACCTTTAAAACCATATTTTGGGATTTAAAACATGATATACTTTCACAACAGAAGTGATGAACTCCACGAGGAAGGAATTTTGAGGAGTGATGGCCAAATATGTGGATAAAACTTATCAAGAACCCTTTACTAAATGAACCATCATGATCCTAACAAACTAGCCCAATGGTAAATGGCCAAATGGATGAATAGAACATAGTGTAAAAGTTCAAAATAAAATACAATGTACAAGGTTGTTGGTACAATCAAGCACCAACATTATATTAGTGAGAATGTAAAATATAATTTGTCATGATCATGAGGTGGGCATAGCACAAGTTCTTTAGTGTAGTCATAATCAAGTTTGCCATGTTAGGGCCCAAAAATGCAATTGTTGTTGTTGATTTCAGCATTTTCCATAATCTTGTTATGGCTTATTTCTCTCACATTCAACAATTTTCCTTTCATTGGAAACATTCCATACGTATTGTGCCCAGCAAAACTAATGCCACTCGTTTGCCATGAATATAAAAAAAAGAAACCTTTAATGTTAGTATTATCATCCCAAAACATTGATTTATTCATCAAGTTGTTTTTCAAACATCAAATTAAAATAAACTTATAGCAAATGTTTTAACTAAATCACCTTAGTAAGGATCAAAGTCTATTACTTGGAACCTCTACCACTAGCATCAAATTAACATCCTCACATTTTGGTATTATGTTTATATAAATTGCCATAATATTTTTGAAGTTGCAAACCCTACTTGCATCACATGTAATAATGTTTTAGTAAGAGACACATATCAGAGTTAAAAGTACCAACTCAATGAATTCCATGTATTATACCACATGATGAAAGGTGGCTACGAACTCATGATCTACATGCCCCCTTTCTATTAAATTTGGATTAAGCTTGATTTGCATGACCTAAACCGTCAACATTCAACATAAAGTAGGTTAAATAAAAAGAAGAAATTACATGGGACCCTACAAACTCTAGGAATGAAGTAGGGATTGACTTTTGTCCAATTTTGCCTTCTTCATCCCTTGATGTTAATGCACCAAGTCTCATTAATGGTAAAATTGTATTAAACAAAAATAATATCAGTTAAAGGTCAGGTTAATTGTATAGGAAGTCACAAATACATCTATAATCTATAATGTATACTTCTTATTCAACAAAAACAATTATTTTGAGAAAATCAAGTATCATATTGGCATGAAAACCAATTGGAATTTGTATTTCAGTAATAATAATAGACAATATGATGCACCACCACTTATAAACATTAACTTGTCCATGCTTTTGTAATTTTAAGGTAGTATAATATTCACAAAATAATAAGCTGAAAGAAATACACATTCCTCAGCAACATAACGTAGATCAAAAAGTAAATAAACAAATTGTCGAAGTTGTAGAAGTGGATGGTGGTGTTAGTTGTTGCCACCACCCCTCTTCAAATAGTTGTTATCAACACAAAATTAAAACAAAATCAAATGCAACAACATTGGATTGATTATAAAAACCCATGCATTGATTTTGTTAAATTTGTTTTATCAAATGTTCTAGCCTTGGGGGTGATTATGAGGATGGTGCACAAATCATCAAGTGGATCCATTTGAATTTGCAAAATTTTGCAACTATAGACTATCCACTAATGACTATAATAAATGGCTTGTGGTCCCCCATATTAATCATTCCTTAGATAGTATGCATCTAAAGAACATGATGCCTTTACATTGCCCTTTACTTAATCAATGTGACCAAAAGCTAATTAATGAACAAAAACCTAGTGCAAATATGATGGAACTTTAAACCCATAAAATAATACAATGCACAAAGTCCTAGAGCAAAGGATTGCAGTTCAAAAACCCTAAATTTGCAATGTCAATCTGATGCACAAAATCCCAAGGCATATCTTGGATGTCCAAAATCCTAGAACATTATATTGCAATCACCAAAGCCCATGCAAGTAGAGAAATGCATTACACAAAATTCCCAAGCAATGCACAAAATCCAAGGCACTAAGCAAACATCATAACCATTTATGTGTTGCATATTGACAATGTGCCATTTAACTCACCACACCCATTCTAAGTGCTCCACATGCTAATGGTTAGATTTTTGTGCATTACAAACCAAACCCTTGTGTTGATTAATTAAGGGGCAAGGAGTTCTTCCTTGAACCATGCATGCACAATATTACACCCTCCATTATTGTCAATGCAATGGAACTAACAACTATTGAGGAATGTGGACTACTTGTGTTGTATCTTGAGGCCCATTAACTAGATCCTTAACAACATATATTATAAGGTAGAGTAATGTTAACACTAACCTTTGGAACATATATTTTGCGATCATGGTCAACTAACTAATATCATGGTAACTAGTTGCTTAACTTATTCAATAGAACAAACCAAAGAATAATTGCTTGCCTCGTGGCATATTATTAAGTCTTTTACAAATGTAATGCTTGTATGAATACCCCAACTTTGGAAGTTTCAGGAATACAATAAATCCTTTAAGTTTTTTGACATTGGAAAAGGTGGGGAGATCATCACTACGAATGTAATCAAAGCAAGGGGGAGCACATGATTGTAGCCAACTAGCTAATTGAGGTTATATACTAAGCATGCCCACCATGTGACACAATTTGTGGATAATTGACAAAGGAAGTAAACCCATTACACAACAATAGGTTGTCATTAGTGGCAATGTTATATAAATTATTTATGAACACATATTTCCAATGTTTTTGCTTTTAGTTGTTGAATCATTTAGTTGTTTTACTTCCACTCGATGAGGCCATTGATATGGGAAAAAAACAACTTTATCCAAATTCGATCACCAAAATCAATTTACTTGCAATCACCCCAAGGTTCTAGTTGATGACATTGCTTGTAGAGAAAAAAAATACAATTGTCCAAATCTAGTTGCTAAATCACATTACCTCTAGTCACCCCCTCCAATCAATGACACCACTCGAAAAAAAAAAATGGTTTTGTCCAAGTCTAGTTGCCTCATCCCTTTATTTCTAATCACCCACTGCTAGTCGATGATGCCACTTGAAAAAAAATTGGTTATACCAAATCTGGTTGCCTTATTGCTCTACTTCTAGTTGCCCCCACCTTATTCAAATCTGGTTGACTGGTCGTTCCATGTCCACCATGTTTAAATTTAGTTGCTCCATGCCCTTTTAATTGCTATGTCACTAAGAAAAATCAATAGTTGTGATGAAATCTAATCGCCCTTTGATAACCTAAATAAAATATAATCAAATGAATTAGAGATGGATGAAAGTTCATGTTAGATAACTTTAGTAGGCACAACACCAAAATAGTTGAAATGGACTACAACCAATTTGGCACACAACTAGTTGCCATCATTTTTTGGTGTGAAGTTGCAAAAAATAGAAATTAGTTGCAAACTATCACATGCAACTATGAGGTAACTACATGACCAATTACAAAATTATAAATTTCTTCTAGTGAAGCTAAATGTGGCTAATTAGAATTATTCAAAGATTAATCGATTTAGTGCGGGGTTGAAGAAATGGTGCATTGAGGCCTAAACATCTCTTGAGTGGGAGTTTTCAAGGTTGGCTATAAGGCTTGGAGCTTCATTCCAACTTTTGTCCAAACTATTCACTTGCCACCCATATAATGCCATCTTCAACTTTCATATCTATTTTACTCTGTTATAGATATTGTGCACACCCATGAACATCGAACCACTAACACCAAAATGAGAAAGCACATCACTTCTTACCTCAACAAACCATTTTTAATTTCATTGGAAACAAAATGATGTCTACATCTAGTAGGTAAAGAAAGACATGAATCAACAACATGCAACAAAGATGACCATTTGTGAGTAATTTGTTGTTGGTGACACTTGAAAAGCAAATCAACAACCTTTTTTTATAAAAATTATACTAAAAAAAAGTATAAATTTTATAAATAAAATTATTTTTTGGGTGAAAGCACGTTGAGATGGGTTACATAATCCTGTCACAACTTGTTGGATTATCAATCATGGGCCATGGAACAAAATATAAATGAATAATATGTGAAAAGGACTCAAAATAATAATACTAGATGTGATATGATCACATTGTATGAATTTCATGAATAAATTTTGAGTTACCATAACATATTGGACTTTTGAAGTGCCAAAAATCTAGCGTCATGATCCATATCATATGATTATGGACTCATTATATTCATTAAAATGTTTAGTTGAATGAATTTCTTTTACATAGAAAATAGTGTGATGCCATTGATACAAAGGAAAATTATTTTGAAATATTTTGAGAACCATAAATTGATATATAGAATGAAATATGGATTTTTTATAAAGTATTTTATTCATTTTTAATGTAAATTTATGATACAATTATTTACAATTGATAAAGTTTAGAAGTAAAAATAAATTGTTTAGCCTTGTCATATGACTTGTGCAATATAATTTATTATGCTATAATGTAAAATGGATTTTTATTTTAACACTAATATGGATTTCACATATGTCAAAAAGTAATTCACCTTAGTGTGCTTTTACCCTTTTATAGAATGTTATTGTGAATACATCTTTTACATATCATACAAATTTGGAATCAATCCAATAAATTAAAAATTTTATTTAAAGCATTGTAACCACTATTTATTTTTTAAATTTTAATTTAATTTGAATCTATTAATCAATTAATTAAATAATTACCTACCCTACCTTGCCTACCTACATACCTACCTAATTAATAAACTTAATAATTAAAAAATATTTATCGAGGTTGTCAAAGCCAACAAATCCACAATGATGAAAATATGTTCCTTCTCTTTGAAAAACCCCAACAACTAGATTTTGAAAACTATCTAGTTAATTGGTGATTTCTTAGAAACATTCAAATCCTAGGTTCCATGATAGATGGTGGGCAAAATTAGGATGTGACGCATCACCCATCTCACTATTAAAAGAAATTTGGCATTAAAAAAAAAATAATAAAACTAGTTTTGTTTATATTTCAATGCATGAAAAAATATATATGGACAAGGATAGCTTGATGCCCAAGAAAAGAAAAAACCTTTTTGTCAGTAAAAACATTGTTATTAGTAAAAAAAGACTAAAACATAACCAAATGATTTTTGACTACATGCAACTAATTGTTGTTTACAACTAACATTGATTACATTTGTGACTGAAAATCACATCACACATTTTTTTGTCACATTTATGACTATGTTGCAACTATTTGTAGGTTTTTCATTTTTTCAATGGGATAACTTCTCACATTATTTTCATTTTGAAAGGCCTTCATATGGCCCATTAGTTGCAAAGGTGACCAAAAAATGGTAACTAATACTTATTTATACATTAAGTTATCTATGTTATTAATTTTGTATAGAATAAGTCATGTGTTTTACATTATGGTAATTAGCAATTATGTATAGTAAGCCTTATGTATACATTATGTACTTCACATTCATAATGGTATATATATATATATATATATATATGTATAATTTTCGTGGATTAGTTAGGCATGGTTTGAAAAAACTATTATTGTATATTGGCCTCATATTAAGGTATATGTAAAGGTGGCAATACATCAATCATCCATGGGTGTATTAAAAAATTAAAAAAATAATCGTATAATTATTGTACTAAATTAATTACCAAAAAAGTTATAAATCATTATAAATAGTCAAATTATTTAGAACTTAAAACTTATAGTTAAAATCCATATTTAATCTTTTTACACTAATCATAATGTAATTCAAGTAATTAATGTAATTATCATAATTACTATAAATTTAATATACATTATTTATAATTAATTATTTATATTAAATAATTATTCTTCCAACATAAAAAGTTTACCCTAATTACTAATTTTTCTACAATGTAAAAAAATCATAAAAAATTTGTATAATATGTTATTGCATTTAGTAATAATATTGATAATTTATAATTTAAATTAAAATTTACAATTCTTATGGTAATTTTACTATAATGTGAATAATTAATGTATTTAATTGTACTTAAATTAATTCAATTATAATAAAATATTCTACGTAAAACCTATTTTATTGAAAGTGAATAGTTATTGTTACAACATTAATTTTAAATATTTTTACACATTATAAAAAATAAATATATATATATATTAAAATTATTTTAATCAACTTAATTACTTTTAAACCATTTTATTTGTAGTAATTTTATATTTATTTGATAATCTTATGATAAATAATTATATAATATTAAAGCTATTTAGATGTTATAAATTATAATTAAATTGAGATTTAAGGTTTTACAATAATTATAATGTAATTAGAGTAATGAATGTATTTATTGTAAATGATTGTATTTATAACTTAACATTACTTATTTATAGTGAACAATTATGAGAAATAAAAAATATCCACATTAATTATTCATATTTTACAATAATCAAAATTAATTACTGCAATTATAATGATTTAATCAAAGTTCATGACTATATGTTTGTTATAGTTTTTTGAATTTCACCATTATGTGCATATTCTTATTCAAATTGAAAATTTTAATTTGTAAATGTTTGTCACATTGATGATTTCACCATATGTTTATGACATTTGAATAAAATACAATATGTAGAAAATCAAATGTGATGAAAAAATGAGCACCTTATTTGGAACTACCCCACCTGTCATCTTTGTGGATTGTGATTTAGTTGCAATAATTTATTGACAACTTCTTTCATGCATACCTATCACCCTTGGTGTATAGGAGAATACACACAACTTTGTCCTGTTGTGTTGTTTTTTTTTGTGATGCCATTTTTACTACAAATTGGTTTGCAACTTGGGGTTTAAAATTAGATTCCAAGGATGTTCAAGGAAGGGCGGGCATGAAAATAAAAGCTAATATGGTATAATCACTCCCAATGGAAACACCCAACATTTCATTTTCAAACATGTGAAACATACTTGAATACATTTTGTTGTCTACATGTTTATGTTATTTATTTCCATTCATTTGTGTGTTTTGTTTCAAGATTTATGGTCTTCAAGAATCAATTTTCCATTGTTCTCTTTTAGTCCTTAATCATAATGCATATGAATTAGTCTAGTTCATTGAGTTTTAGTTTCCTTTTCAATATCATCCTTAGGATCTTTAATTCTTCATTAAGACATGCAATCCTATGTTAGGAATTGGATTATTTGGTTACAACTCCATTTTTTTTTATTAAACCCAACCTTGCATATTGAGCTTAATTAAGTTTTATATTTCATTTTTTTAATCCTACTTCAAGAGTGTGGATCCTAGATTAACAATATTACGTCCAATATGAGGAAAACTCATTCCATTTTTTATCATTGTATTGGTAGGGAAAGTAAGAAACATCATTGGAAATACAATAGAAAGTTTTGGCATTAACGATGTTTCACCATTTGTTTCTAAGGTTCTATAAGACTTGGCCAACATCTGGCCAAAACAAAGCACAACAATTCATGGCATAAAAGAAAATGGTAGGGTAATGTTTCATGAACTCTTACCCCATTCATCAATAGGTGAAACATTCATTTCAATTGGCATAAACACAAGAAATCATGACACATTCTCCAATGTCGCATGTGAATATGTTTGAACAAATTAATAATAATTCTTGAACACTTGCACATGGACGCACCCATTTTAACTATTGAATCATGTGATCACCAAGTCAAACTTAGTTTATTGGCCCCAACAATGCATATATTGGCTATATTTCATTTAAAATTTGGTGGATGATGTGTTGTGGAATTTTTATAATAGAAGGTTTCACCCTAAAAAGTAAAGGTGCCAATATATATTATGTAGGTGATGGTCATTGTTCCTTTTTAAGATTTTTTTTTTGCAATAAAAATAATTATCATCTCTAAGAATATTTAGCCAAATTTGGTTAGAAACCAAATATGAAATACAAATCTTTAATCATTTAAAAAATATTTTTGACTACACATTAAAAATCAAATATTAGAATGGTGATTTTTATAAAGTTTTTTCTTCATTTATGGTCTTTGAAAACCTCCAATATTTATTTAAGAAAGAAAGGTTGATTTGTTTATCACATTGAAATTTTGCAAATGATGGTGCGTCTTGTCATGTTCTTGGTGTTGTTCGAAAGTTTTCAATGAATAAGGGTGTATCAAATTGGTTTCATAATGTTTCAACTTATAGTGAAAAAGTTATTGAAAATATTTTTTTCATTGAAAATTCATTGAAATAAAAAAAATTACAATGGAATTTGGGCACACTCTTGGTATTGTTAGAAAATTTTCAATTCATAGAATTTAATGAAGTTGTTTGGATTTGTGGAAGTTTAATGGCATTTGTGAAAAATATTGAATTTTGAGTAGTTTTTTGTTTGAAATTCAATTAAATTACAAAAAGTGGTTTTGGAAGGAAGAAATGGGTAACTAATTCACATTTAAGCCAATGACATTAAGTTACATTAGTACATTTCAGTTAGTTTTTCATCAAGAGTTAATGTGGAAGAAACAATGGCACATTAAAAGAAAAGCACATATTTTCGATTAGTTTCTGTAACTAAATTGTAATTACAAACAATATTTGCGACTAAAATCCCCTTAGTTGCCTTAGACAAATCGCATGTGATATTAGTTACAAACAATAAAAGGTATTGGATGAACAAAAAAATCAACAAGTACAACTTCATCCTGACTCCATTATATATGTATTGTCACATGTAACTAAGATATGACTATTTTGGTCACTATTGAAGACAAATGATGTGCTACCATGTGTGCCAATATTTAATTATTTAAAATTAAAATTATTATTATTTTGAAATAATCTAAGACATTTAATTCACATGCTTGGATGATTTATAATATGACACATGGCCAAATGTAAATATGCCATGTGGCATTTTAAAATGAATTTAATATAAAATACTAATATTAGGTTGGTAGCTACCTAGGTAAATACACAAATAGGTCTTTACAAACTTAGGCTAAATACCTACTTACCTACTTAGGTAAAAAGGTAGGTAGGTAGGTACTTAAGTAGGTAGGTACATAGGTCAATCTAAGTGGGTAGGTCAAATTAAACACCTACTTAATTAGGTAGATAAATAGGTTGGAAAGGTAGGTAGTTTAAAATTTCGCATAATTTTTCTTTTTGTTTTGGGTTAAGCCTTTTAAATGGTTCATCCCATGTGCACACATTTTTTAATGTGAAATTGAATAACCACACCCCTTGTTTATAAATTGTTCAAACTAAAAATGCAGAACAAAGAATATGGGATAAATTTTGAAGTTACAACTTAGTTTGTGAAGAAGTTGCAACTTCAAAATTTTTCTCATGCCTTTTTTTCTTAGCTTTTAGATTTATAAACAATTCAAGTGCATGGCTCATTAGATAATTAAATAGTCATTAATTAACAATGATTAAATTTAACATAAAGTTAAAATATAAACTATACACTACAAATATTAAGTTTTCATTATCAATATTTAAATTATTAATAACTTATTAATATTTAACTAATTAGTTATAGACTTATTCACAACTTGTCAATACATAATTCATTGATAAATAGATAACTTAAATATTTATAATATTTCCTTACTTTTAAAAATCTGGTCGAATTATAGATAATATAATTAATTTAAAAATAATTTAATGATTATACTTTTAAATAACTATTATAGACATTTATTTTCAAATTTAAAATAATGAATAATAATTGCTATCAGAAAATAAATACCTACAAAAATTATTTATTTAAAAAGTAACATTAAAAATAATTACTGTAATTATTATATAATTACATTTATCATTTAATTTTTTTTATCAATCAAGTAAATGTTTTTTCCATTGATAATTAATAATTATAAATAAAATAATATGCTGAGCATATATTAATATTTTTAATTATTATAATAATATTATAATAATATTTATCATAGATAAGTAATTACAGAGTTTTTTATTAAAAAAATTTACTGTAGAATAATTCCTGCAATTATAATCATTACAATAATTATTTTTAATTACATTATAAAATTTCCTAAATTTTAATTCATATTTTAATTTATAATTTACAAATTGTGAATAATTATGTTCAATTAAAAAATAATTATGAAATTACTATAATTAATTATTGTCTAAAATAATTACAATGATTTTAAAGTAATGTAACATTAATTCCAATAATTTATTTATTTTACTGTAGTAATATAACTTGTATAATATAAAAACTTATGTTCTAATAATAACTATTTAATGTAACTTATAGTTATTTATAAAAGTGATATATTATGAACAAGTAGTTACAATAAATAAATATTTGAATTTATTATATTAAAATCCATGTAGTTATGGTCATAACATTAATTATTTTAATTAAATGATTATTATTCTAGAAACCTAAATAAGAACTAAATTTATAAATATAAATTATAGATTATAATAATAACGTTTAGTTATAAATTAATTATTCAAGTATTGTAATTCTAACTTACAAATAAATTAAGTAATTATAATGATTTTATGTCACAATAAAATTATTATTATTATTATAAAATTTTATGTTTTTATATTAACAATTTATTATAAATAAGTAAATAATGAGTAATACATACAATTATTTTAGTGTATCTTTGTTTCTAAATATAGTAATTACATCAACTATGCTCATTATTTTAAGATTATTATAAAATTTTGAAATAAAAATCTTAACTATAGGACATAATTTCTCAATTAGGATACAAAATTTTATTATTATTATTGAAACATAAATTTTGTAAATTCAATAGTTATATTTTATGATTAGAACTATCATTTTCATAAATGTGAAATTTTATGTTGTAAAATTATTTATTTATTTTACATTATAGGTAATAAATAAAAAGTAAATTATTTTATTAAAAATATTAAAAATTTGTAGTAAAATTATATGTAATTTAATGTAATGAAATTAATATAATTACAGTAATCATATCAATGATTTTAATTACAATAAAATACTATGAATATTAAGTTTAATCATAAATCAAATAATTATTATAATTGATGTATATTGACATATGTTGATTGTGATTAAGCACCATTTCGCTTGCAATTAATGGGACTTTAGATGGTTACTTTTGGATGATAAATCCAGCCTATATATAGATGTAACTCAATTTAGTTGTAAATTTGTTGCAAGTAGTTGTAAATGCGTTGGTCACATATTGGCCTTTTTCTTTTAGTGGCAAAACTTTTCACAAAATGTAAGTATGAAAAATGAAACTACCTTAGGAAGGGGAATGGAACCTTGGTCTTAAGAGTGAAATATTTTTAGTTTTTAATAAAGTTTTGTCTTTCATTTTACATGCAAAGGGTGTCAGTGGCATCGTAGTGAGTATAAACAACCTTTATTTTGAAATGTGTTGTTATTATAGGCGAAGGTTCATTTAGGCTAGGCATTCTTTTATGTGTTCCTCCCCTCTCCTTATCTAATATGCTTCTTTCAATTGGGGGGAAAGGTTCAAGTACTTGAATTTTTTCCCTTCCCCTTGTGATTTGCCCTTTTTGAAGTAATCTTAGTTTGCCAAGAGTTGTGTCCTTCCATCTTGTACCTTTTTATCCCCCTTTGTTGGGTTATTTGTTTCATTGATAATTGACTAAATTTTATCATTTTTGAATTGGTTTCACATGATGTAATAGTGGAACCTAGACCTATAGCTTATTAAAATTTATGTAGTCTTTTATGTCATGTAGTCATGCATATGTTAATTTCAAGTTTCAACCCATAAAAGATGGAGCCATTATTATTATTTTTTCAAGTCTTTTGCTTGGAAAGCAAGGGTATTGTGAATCCAAAATAAAAACAAAGTTTATTGTGTATTTATCATGTCTTTTGCAAGAAAAACAAGGTTATCCTAAATCCAGAAGGATATTCAATTATGAAGTGTCATTGGTGTATGGAAAGTCACCAGGATGGTCATCAATTAAGATGCAACATATAACACCATTAATTAAAATCCAATATAATGACCATTAATCAGAAATTGCATCAAGCATTAATGCAAGTTAAAAACATATAAGCAAATTCAATTTTGCATTAGTAACGACTAGGTATAACATGGAAAAACCTTTGTTTTTGCATTGTAGCAAAGGGATTTGAGACCATTGAAAAGGTTTAAAACATTTTATGATTGTGACCTTTGGATGTAAGAAGATCATTACAAGAAGGAATAGATATGTTGACCTTTTGTTACATGAAAGAACCATTGGTTAAGTTTTTTTATTTTCACAAAAAAACTTTCTTCGTCACCATTTTCAGCCTTCATCCTTGATGGACCAACTTTCTAATCCATTTGATATAACATCTACCAACAATCATATAACTCAAATTTAATGACAAAAATTCAAGTAACATCATGGACAAGTGTGGATGTTTTTGGCCCTTAAAGGCCTCTATGACAACCAATTGATGAATGCATTACCTAAATATTAAACTCACAATGGGAATAGTTCATTGCAAGTCATGGTTACAATGGTTGCCCATAATAATAATCTATTGATGGTTCTAATAATAAGCAATTGGTGTTATTTTCTTCTCAGTAAATTGTCTAATGAAGGTCACTTGTGAATATCATTAAACATCTTAACAAGATCCCATTAGATTTTGTTTCTCTTAGATTTTGAAATGATTGCCATGACTAAGTAACTCAAACTTCAAACACAGTAGTTCCAATAAATCATCCACACAAGGTCACCACCCACACTAATCAAACATTTCAAAAATTTGACTCCATGATTTTTAGCCCATACTTCAAATGAATAAATTATTCACCTTTTTTTCTACACATAATTTTGACAATCCAATACAAAATAGTTGATATTTTTGGGACTTTCTAATGGTTAGGATTTTGTTCCACCTTGAAAAGCATTGAAAATATTTGGCCTAATTAAGAAATGATTGTTTTTATAACGACCCTAACCTTGGGTTTGCGACCAAAGCAAAGGCACGGAAAGTTATGGGTTGAGAGTGCAACCTAGGAGTCACATTCACATTTTTGGGAATGTGGGAGATTGTGAGGGAATGAGCCCACACACTCCCAATTAGGTTCCCACTTTGGGAGTTAGAGTTTCGAAAATTCGCGAATTTCAGAAAGCGATTTGAAGGGTCAAAACTCATTGGATTGAAATTTTTTTTATACCATTGGAAATTTTTTGAGACATAAATGTCTAAATTGGGCTTGCATGATCCATTTGAGTACTTACAACACAAATTATGGCTGAAAGTCAAAGTGTCAATTTGACTCCCGACCATTAAAAGTCAAGAATCGCCCTGAATTATGTGCGTGCAGGTGGCATGCTACATATTTTTGGAAAGATCTTGATGAGGGTTACAACTTGGCTTCAAACTTCATTTCAATCGGAGGTCTACACAAACAATTATAGGCATCCAAAGTGGTGGGAGTCCTAATTTCAAGAATTTTGGGACTCCCAACTTGGGAGTCCTAGGAAAAATGACATTTGGGTCCAACTCCTATGCCTAGCCACAGAAAATACTATAAAGGGGAAGGTGGTGGTTTCCCCCAAGTTTGGGCCATGGTGAATTTTGTGAGTCCATGTATGTCCATGATTTGTTTGTGCACCAAAAATGTTTTAATTGTGCATTAACTAGCTTGTTGTTTGGTTTGTGTAGGTCCATATGAATAATTGACCCATTTGTCACTCATCCTAGTCCCCATTTCAAAGTTCCAGCACGCCCCTCTTACCCCTAAAGTGTTGTGAGCTAGGGAATGTACCTGAATTCATTTTTCTTCTGTTGTTTTCACTTTCAGATTCACATTTGAATCTTTCAAAGAGTTTGGGGGTGCATCAACTTTTTCCTGATGCCCAAGCTTTAGCTACCTTAAGTGGTAATGCTCCAAAATTGTCACCATCTTTACATAACATCACACACCCAACCTAAAAGAAAACCATACAAAATTTCACCCACCCACATGAAGAAAGTCTTATGCAACTACTAGCATTCAACATACTTAAGCAATTGTTGTTGTTGTTGATTCCAATGGTGTATCCATTAACAAACCCATAAAAATATTCCTCATTACATCCTCCACACACTTAATCAAGGTTCAAGGTCCTAAAACATTTATATGTTTAGGTGACATTTATAAATGAGTGTAATTCAGATGAAATTGTAAGTTCCTGTGGAATGTGAAAAGGCCCAACCAACCTCATTATGAAATGACCCCATTTTTCATATTCAATTCAAAAGAAATTGAAATTAATAAACACCATCAACAAGCCCATGAAATAACTAAACAACATTGTTGTGATATCAAAAAGGGAATATGCTAACTTAACAACTTTGGAATGATTGAGGTTTTATAAAAAGGATCTTGACATATTAGAATAGGAATAATGCCTACGAATTTTGCAAGAACCACTAAAAGTTTAGTGTGTCCATTTTACTTTTAGACCACCTATATTCTCAATGCACAAAAATATGTGGCATGGGGTACGAAACTCCTCAATAAACAACCTAGCTGCTTCTTTTTTGTCAACCTCATTTTTGAGGTTCACAACCTCCTGCTAAAGCTCTACAAGATGACAACATGTGAAACTTCTTTCCATATCAAGAGCTCTAGTTTTCAAGCTTTTATGATCAATTGAAAATCCCACTGAGCACAAGCCTTGGCACATCTGCTTCTTCTCCTTTTACCAAGAAGGTTATTAATAGGTAGGTAGTAAAAACAACATTTACATATGTATAAACCATTTCCTGACCTAATAGGTATTATTTTCCTACTTACCTACCTATGTATGAGACCTACTTCCTATCACAAAACTTGGCATTTCTTGGCCTTTATATATTTGATGGGGAGTTTAACACCCTTTTTTCATATACATTCATGAGGAGTTTACCACCCTCTTTCCATACCCTGGTGGTTTTGTAAAACTTGGCATTTACATTCACATAAAGTATTTTGAAAAAATTTGTAATGCATTTAGAGGGTACCTTATATCCCATCAATTTCACCTCATGACCTATATAGATTTGGTTCATGATAAATTTTGCTTCATGTTTTATGGTAGGTAAAGCCCATGGGTGGGGGACATTCCCAAAATGGGGGCCTAGATTTGGTTATCGCCTCATCCTAGACCCTTTATTTTGAAAATGCCTCTATCCTAGGGCTTTACTTTACACAAGAAACTTGGAACAGGGAAATTTTGAAAAGAACAAAATAAATCTAAAACTCTATACAAACTCATCACTTTAATAACTTTTCAAACTTTAGGAACCTTACAAAAGTGGAAAGTTCTCTTCCTAATCAAATTAGGATCTACCCCAAATGGAAGAAGGTTCATTTATATTTTGAAATGTCAAATTTTATCAAGAGACATGATTGGAAAATGCATTTTGGTTTTTACATTTTTTATCATTGTGTTATCTTCTCAATGATGACAGTTGGTGCATTTGTGTTTCACCCAAGGCAGATGTGAATCCTCCTTAGCTTTTCCCAGTAATGGTCAAAGCAATGCACCAAATTTAACTGTCATCATGTGTGTCCTCTCCTTTCCATCATTTACTATCTATTAATACAATTTGAACATGGATGCTTTGGGGATGAAAATCATGTCACCCATCTATTTGCTTAAGGATTGAAATTTAAGCTTTGAAGTAAAAGATTTTGTTGTTGAGTATCTTGTGAATATAATAAGGATAAAACTACCAAATTTTCACCTCATGGATACCTCATGTGAAGGGTTAATTGATTTCACCTCTTGAATTGAACATTTGAAGTGTGCATCAACAACATTCCTTTTTATATGACATAAGGTTCAATTATGTTCATTTGGTACTCCTTGTATCATTTACAATCTATCTCACATGAACACATTCCACCTCTCAAAATGCATTGCAACTATGTTAAAAGTGATTCAAATATATACATATCAAAATTGATCATCAACATCACCCACTTCCTTAGTTCACTCACAACCTACCTAGTTTGAGATGGTAGGAGTAGCCACAAAATGCATGACAAATAGAACAAAACCAATTTAAAAACAACACATCAAAACTTGCGGGATGTTCTGATCAACTTAGCCATAACACTTGCGACAATGGAGATGAAGCAACAACAAACAAATTGCCAAGAAGAGGGAAAACAAAATTGTTCAAATGTGCTGAACCTCACATCAACCCACTTTTTTTGCTTGGTTAGAACCCCTTTGATAATAGAGATGGTAGGAGTAACAATAACACAAATGGAGGATGAAAAAAAAACATAAGTAGGTGGAAATTCAAGAACCAACTAGTTTTCATTAGTTCAACCAGAACCCCTTTTGGCAGCAAAGATGATAGGAGGGGGAAAAGAACCCAAAAAAATATTCAAATTTTGTGAAAGCTTGTGCCAACTTTCTCTTTAAATTAGCCACAACCTTTTCCACAATAGAACAACAACACTAGCAATGATTCCATTTCAGTGAAATTAGCATACCTGGATAAAGTTTTAGGTAAGTTTGCATTGGATGAATTAAAATTATTTTTGGAAGAAAGGAAACTATTAGCATATATGTGTGTTTGGACTAATCAGGTTGATGATGTTCATGTTTGTTCAACTTGATGAAGTACAAAGCATTAATTTGATCATGTATCTCAAATGGCTACAAAAACAAGTCATGAATGAATATTTACCTATTAAAGGATTACAAGAATGTTGTATTTACAAATAAATGTAAAGCCACATATTATTAGTTGCATCGAATCATGTGCTTGACTAAGTCCATCACTTGGATGCTACAAACATGAATAAAATCAATGACCAGGGAAAAATATAAAAGTTAAAACAGACACCAAACACATGGAATTGACAATAGGATTATTAAATAATGGTGTTGTGAGGACACATGCAATAGTAACCCCTATTGCCAAGTCATAAAGCAATTTGTGCTACACGAAAAAAAAATCTAAGGGAATGAAATATTAAAAACATCAACAAACTCCTTGCAATAACTATGGTGTTCATTGTGTCTCACTCTTGACAATCTTTTGATACATCATCACACAATTCTACTTGCATTTGTGCATTTTATGTGTCATGAGCAAATGTAAGTACTAGGAAAATGACATGATCTGACTATGTGCCCCATACTCTAAACATTGCAACACCTTCTGCCCTTGCCCAAATTTCCCATATCCCAAAAACCATTGCATCCCAAGCAACTACATTGTAAAATTTCAATCCCAGCATTTTGGCAACATATCAAGGAACAAATAGGAGTTGAAACCTATGATAAGTTTGCAACAGCAAGGAGGTAAGATCATATGGTGCATTTGACAAGGCTAAATAGATCATCATCTTCATGGCTAGTTTCCATTATGTAATAGTAGCATTTTATTCGAATAGGCAAGGATTTTCAAGATTTGTGTTTGGTCAAAATCTTGTCCGCTTCCTGCACAACAATGGAACCAAAGAATTAGATCTTAGATACCAAGATAACACAAATACACCATTGCATAGACAAGCTAACCCTTACCACCGCTCCATGGAAGTAGATGCCAAATGGAAAAGTAAAAGTGTGGCAACCATGTTAAAATGACTAAAATGTTGTCTGAAGACATGTTTGATTGCTTGTGAAGCATCCTAAGCATTTCAAATGCACCTTCCTTATACTAAAACTAAAATCTATTCTCCACCCTACAATACTTCAAGTGGCTGCATAAAGTTCCATAGAATTAAAAGCATTCTATTTGTAACTTAGTGACATCAAATAAGAATAGGCAAGAACTTTATGAAAGAATGCTTCACAAGTTCTCCATTCACAAGCCCTTATATATTCTCCAATGTTAACATGACTTTCTTGAATAAAGCCTTGTGCCACAACAAAAAAAGTAGGTTCCATAAATTTTTTCAGGACTCAGATGTGAACATGTCAACCATGGAGAAGTTTGCCATGCTTGGCCCCAAACCCCTGAAAGAGACACAATTTTGTCAACTTGCAGATGAGTTTCCTATTGCTAGAGTTCCTTGAGATGTACATAGCCTACTGGAGCTAAAACACTAACAAATGCATGATTGTTTCAAGACCTCTTGCCAATTGTATCGAAACTACTTCATTTTTGGCAAACAAATTATTGTTAATGGCCCTTGTTATCTATGCTCAACCTATTTTTTTTCAAGGGATGACATGAACACACAACATGAAGAACGCTCCAATTATCAATACTTGTGTAATAAAAGATAGGCAGCAAAAATGAATGACAATAATAACTTCACAATTTGTGTAGGAATGCCAACTTTTAGAAGACTTCAACTTCTTATTTACCTCAAGGATGCATGCATATTCTTCCAAGGTGATTATCACGACCAACCTTTTTTGCATTTCGGCATAGCAGAATGTGTAACTGACATGAGGTCTCATTTCAACTTTAATTTGTTCTTGAAACGGGTAGGCTAACCATAAAGGAGAAGCCAAAATATCAGGTCAGGTGGGATGGCACTACTGGCAAATATTATCTAATGAAAACACATGCCATAGTAAGGCTTGCGTCGAAAGCATAAAGGAAAATTCCAGCAACAAGGAAACTAAAGGGAACTGGTAGAGCTGCATGAGCATGGAAAAAAGCCCAAAAGAAAGTTTAAAAGGACATGACTTCAAACACAATCATCATGGAAAGGCTTAAGGTCATGGTAAAATGTTAACAGACATTAAAACTTATTATTAAAACCATATCCATCTTATATATTAAAGCTACATGTTTGTATGTCTGTCTGTCTGTCCGAGCAGTTTCTAGGCACTACCCAGACCTTTGTTTATTTGTTTGTTTGTTTGTTTTTTTGATGGGTTTTGTTTTCTGTGTCAGTTAAACTGCTCAGACCTTTGTTTTTTTTTTTTTTAATGGGTTTTGTTTTCTGTTTTTTTTATTACTTGATGGCTGCATTATGCACCAGGTTCACACTAGTCCTAATAAAAAAAACTTTACCTAAAAATAAACATGCTATAATTTTTTAAACTTGAATAATTAGTTATAAATTTAAGAACCTACATCATAAAATTTCCCTTTCCATGTATATGTATATGTAAAATGTTAATCAAGTGTTGATTGATCATTGATATGATGTTGTAAAGACATTGTAATACAATGATGAATCATCACAATGTGTTACAATGCCATCACAACATCATATCAATGATTATATCAGCACTTCGTTAACACAACACCTTGAACATAATGTTCAATTGTTGTAAAAACACATATACATGGAGGGGGCCAGTTTGTGATGCATAGTTGTGACCTTTATTGCTACAAACTCCACTTTGAGCTCATTGTAAATCTTTGGAGTTACAAATTACTCCACATTTTTCCCATACCCTAAATGCATGTAATAGCAAATTCAACCTTATTAATTAGGTTGTTTTCACCTTCTACAAACAAATTGTGTTCCTAGGTTCATTGAAAATGTTATTTAAATCATTGGAAAACTTGACGCCCTAACAACACCCATGTAAATCCATATGATGAAACCATTTGGAAAAATTATAATTTTGTTGATTATGCCATATAGTTTAATCTTTGTCATTTATTTTTGGGAATTAAAAATAATCACACAATTAATTCAATTCTCATTTTCAGCATTGAAATGCATATGCAATTAAAATTTACCTTAAACCCCATTTATTTATTTAGTCCTTGTTCCACATTGCATCAACAAATTATACATTTTATAACAAGGATCCAAACATTGTGCAAGTACTTCGGATTGTAGCACACATTGAGTGAAGTTATTGTTTACCATTGTTCCTAAACATTCCACAACATGGGAGCTTATCTTTTGTAGACCTAAATAAACATAAACTTCTCATATGTGTTGAGCGAAAAGGAAAATATAGTGTCTTTAAATAACATAATGACAGTAAACCCTTCTCACAATTACAAATTCCTTTTTCTTGTGTTGTTCACTTCATAAGCAAAGTTTCCACCATGCTACAAAAAAATGTAACACTATTAACATCCATTGTCATAGAGATACCCAATCCTCACATGTGAACATTCAAGGATAATTTGAAAAAGATAAAATGGCATTGTAGAATGGAGTAAGACAACATGAAACTTGCATTCCCTTCTATTTGCAATTGCTCAAATGAAAGTGAGTTTCTCAACCAACATTTAGCCATTGGACAAGGTTTTTTTAGTGTAAAATTTTGTGCCATCCATGAGCACCCTAGCAACACTTTGTCCAATGTATGAACACACTTCTACAAATATTTCACAACCATCATCCATATCTGATAAAAAACAAAAGGCTTATCACAGTAATAGTCTTGAGCTTGAACATCTTGCAAGTCTTGCAAAAGCTCGACTACCTTTGTCGAAAGAGATTGCAATAATTTGAACATTGCTTTGAAAAACCTAATGTGATATGACTAGCATTCTCCTAAGACAATTGTAAACATTATTGGTGTGCAATAAACCAACTTATCATTGCTTGAAGCTTGTATGGTGATGGAGATAATACATAGGTCACAACTGTTACACTACATTAGGGTTTAGGATCAATGGGCGATGGATTTCCCAATTGTCTTAATTGGCACGAGGAGATTTGGAACAGTTGCATGTTACATGGGTTTCATGGTGGCATGCTGAAATGGCCCATCCCATGAGACGAGATGTGCATTGGTCCGCAATCTTCATCCTATGGATACCATGGCAGGACATCACATGTTACATGAGACATACTCAGTAATGTGCGGGTGTCACAATTATGCAAACAAGGATCACAGGGTTGGGGGAAGGTCCGTTTGGCTTATGTCATGCTATGGTGGCAGTACTGTTCTTTACATTCATGTTCTTTGGTCTGGTTTAATATTTTCTCACCTAGTGTCCATTACAGGCCCAAAACATGCATAACACGGACAGTACTGCCATCACAACACAGACAAAGGAAAAGAAGCAGGCAGTACATTTTGTACTGCCCTGCAATAAAGTGTTAGGTAAAGCCCTAGGGCAAGGGCAGTCTCAGAATAAGGGGCCCATGCAAGGCAAAGCTGACGCGACCCTTTATTCCGAGAATGCTCTCCCCTGAGGCAGGGGCTTTACAGTGCATAAAGCACAGCTACTCAACATTCTAAATCTGAAAAGTTCAGGGAAGGCCTGCCTGCTCCTGTGAGTAACCACCCAAAGCTACTACCTACAACCCTCAAATTTTGAAAAGGCTCTCTGGAGGAACCCTAAACCCTAAACCCTAAACCTAAAGCATGATTTTAAATTAATAAATTTTTTTGCAGTTAGTGGTAGTGACAAAGAATTTGGGTTCTTTCACAAAAATATAATGCTTCCACCACTCACTCATGGTGGGCAACAGTGAACCAGCACCCACCAGCGCACCATGAAGGATGAATGGTAAGTGATCAGGAAACAATTTTCCGTTGGGTTCCAGTTCTCTAGCTAACCATGGTGGTTAGTTCAATTGATTTTTTTGGGTCTACTTACCTACTAACAAGCCTGCTTGTGGGGTTGTTAGTAGGTAGGTAGTAAAAACAGTCCTTACCTATGTATTAGCTGGCTAATAACCTAGAAGTTACCTATTTTCCTACCTATCTACCTACTTATGAGACCTACCTCTTACAGAATTGGTTACCAAGGTGAAACCAAATATTAACTCAGTTGAAGTTCATCCACAACTGAGTAATACCGGGCATCCAGTGGACGGTGCATTGGTGGTGTGCTTTGTTCACTATGGCCCCCTACACGGCGAACAAGCACCTATAGGGGTGCTTTCGTGTTCTCGGGTGATGTCTTGTAGTGGCCATACACTTCACACCAAGAAATGTTAACTTTGGACTCAAGAGACCTTGATTACAATGTTGTGTAGAAGACCAGATATAATTTACCATGGTTAGAAACCAACCCAAAAATGTATATAGAAGTTTGGGTTTTTTTAACCATGGTACCAGTGTCGGTGCTGATTCGTCCAAAGGCTCACTGCCTGCTTGCCCCCTGTCCTATCTTTTGTGGAAGCTCCTTTGGATGTCCAGTTGCAGGCACTTTTTTTTCTTTCCCCTTAGCCATTTTTTCTAGTTGGTTTCCAGTTTTTTTTTTCTTGCAATGTGAATGCGGTTGCTCAAGAACAACAACACATACCTACCTACTTGAGATGTGAATCAATTGTAGGGAAAGCCAATTATGGTCTGGAACACACCCACAACCCATCATCACAACAACTTGCCACCCTGCACTTGCTGCATTATTTACTGGAATGGGCCTACTATAGCATGTAAATCACCCTGCCAACTGGGGCCCCCCATTGAACTAGTACCAACCAGCACACTATCCACTGGATGCCTGTTATGAGTTATGACCCCAGTTAGTGGTTGAACTTCAACTGAGTTAATATCTGGTTTCACCTTGGTAACCCAATTTGTAATAACTAGGTCCCCTATACCTATGTAGGCAAATTGGTAAGAAACTAGGTGACTACTAGGTTAGTAAGTAAATGGTTAATCTTTATGCCAATGATGATGATGATGTCCGTTCGGTTCGGTTCTAATTCCTTTTTGAAAGAACCTTCAGTCTCGGGTTTCATAATTCAACAAAAAAGTTTTGGTAAGTTCTTTGGGTGTGAGGTTTTGATCCTAGTTCTTCAAAAAATTTAAACCTTCGGTTCTAGTTTTGGCAAAAAAAATTTCATATTCAATAACCTTTGGCCCATATAAAAAGAACGGGGTTCAATTCCACATGTGCTATCCTTTAAGACTCCTTGCGACTAGTTTTTTTTTATAAATATGAAGATTTACAACAAGTTAAAACTACATAAAATTGTGAAGGTATCAAGTTTTCAACAAAATTGAAATGGTCACCTACCTATACTTCAAACTATTTGCTAGCTTTTCAAAAACTTTAATGTGATTATTTTGTTTTTAGAAGTTCATTTTTAAAAAGTTATGATTTGAAGCAAAAGACTAGTTCCATGATCCAATTGTTTTGCAAATTTTATGAAAAATAATGCTAGGTCAAGTTTAAATCACAAGAATTGGAACCGTTGGGTTGGACACTTCAAATCAAAAAACCTACCAACACCCATTTATACATGTTTGAGAGTAGTTTTTACAATGTATGTACTAACAACAAGCAAGTTAGTATAAGAGAAAGGTCTAGGTTGAAACCCTTCCAAAATTTGAAGGTTGGTAGGTTGATTACAATGTTGAAAATTCACAAAGTGTCTAAACTTAGACCTTTTTCCTAAGTAAAGAATCAAATGTTTTACATTTCTAGTTATTTCTTTTAAAATATATTATTTTGTCCTTTTTTTCAAAAAATCTTTTGGTTTTAACAACTTTTGTGTGCGACTCTCGAGCTTTCATCATTTGTTTGCATTGCTTTCAACAATTGTTGTGTGCAAGTTTTGACTTTAATCATTGTTTGAAGAGTTTTTTTTTTCCATTGCTTTCATTGTGTTATTGATTTCATTTATTTATGCATGGCACTACAAACATTATGTCCTTCATCGAGTGTTGGCTTTGCTTTATTATTTTGTCTTGATGTCTTGATTGCATTGCATTTTGCAATGGCCATTATGATCAATGATGTGTCATGTTCCATGCACTAACACCATGATGAGTTTGATTTTTTGCAATATGCACTAGATTTTTCATTATATTTTGATTTTTTTTTCTTTTTAAACTAGATTGCATTTCCCCTTTTTCTTTTGTATAACAACCCTATAAATTGGTGAGATTGAAGATTTTCATTTCCTTTTGTGCCAACAATATTATCATATTTTTAATCTTCAACTTGTTTGCATAACTTTGTGTTGTCATTTTGCAAGTTTTGCTCCATTTTTTTTGCATTGTGTTATGCAACTACTTTTTATATATTGTAATTTGTGGTGTGTTTATGACACCACAATGATATTGATCTTTGTGAAGTTTGATTTTTTTTTGCGAGATATTTTATTTATATTATGTTTTATGATTCCATTCTTTAGCAAATTTGCATGTTTTAATCTTATTTTTTGGGTATGTTTGATTTGGGTTCTTTTTTGTCTTTTGTGCCTCAACAATTCTTAAAGATAAGAAAGATCAAAGCTCTTCTTTTTCTTTGGTTCCAACAATGTTGTTGTATTTTTGTGTTTCAATGATGTCAATTTTTAAATTGTCCAAATTGATTGCCTTGTTATTTTGACTAATGAACATGTCATTTTTGACTAAAGGCCCATGGCTTGAATGACACATGTACTTTTTGACTAGTGAACGTAATTAAAAAGACTTATTTAACTATCTATCAAATTGAACATTTAATCAAGTTGAACAAAAAAATGAACACCGTGGTCCAAATGATGAATGGTTTCCAATAAAGTGAGATATCAAATCAAATTGGACAAAACGAAATGACATTCTATCAAAATGACCAATGGTTTTTTAATTAAATCACCATTACAAATTGTGAGTGCAATTCATTAGTCCTCGTTCACTAAACTACTGAATTCACTACTTTCCAACTAGTCCGTGTTTACTAAAACCAATTATTTCATTCAAAATCTAGTGAAATCACTTGGCATATAGGGACACCTTTTGTTGTAATGATTTGAACATCCTATACTAATTAATAAGCTAAATTATTTAATTATTACATAGGTTAAGTAAGTAATTTAGGTCTACTTATTTAATTACTATTTAAGCTAGGTATGTAGACTTAAGTAAGTAGGTAGTTTTAGTCAAATGATCCACTATCTACTAATCAAATGGGTGTTTCCATGGTACAGTTCAAACAAAAAGTACTCATAGTTTGACAATTTTCACTATAACACATTTTTAATGTGTTTTTATATATATTTTGGGAAGGTTTTTTTATGGAAACGTGTAATTAAAGGTGGATAACATCTTAAAGTAACATTTTGTTGTGAAATTAATGCACATATTGAAAATTCAATTGTCAATTGGAGTACACTTTTAATTTGCAATAATGTGTCACAGACATTGCAATGTAAGAAAAGGACAAAGAAATAATAGTTTTAATGGGAATTTGTTTATGAAATTTTGCACATACAAAGAAATTACCATAATGAATAATCTTCCACATCAAAAATTTCAATTTGTCATAAAATCAAAATTTTATATTAAATGATACATAAATATTTGATAATACATTATGTTATTATAATGTTGATGATTATGATATTTTAAGGTTGTAAAATGTTCTTCCATTAAAGATGTAGTTGGGTTGAATGTTGTTGTTATCATTCTACCAAAAAAAAAAGGAATTTTAAAGTGAATGAAAAATGATATTTTGTTGTTAAATAAGGTGTTTTAAATAATATTTATAAATTTATTGGTGTACACTTACATAAAAACACAATTATGAATCACTTTCATATTCATAGTTTATATAATTGGTTTTATTTTTAAAGCTCAAATCAATTTAATGCAATTTCTAAAATAATTCAAAGTTAGTGAAATTTTACATGTTACTACTTTTTATATTGTATGTACTTCTAATTTTGACACAAAGTGTGTACACCATACCATGGAAACGCATTTTAATGACCAATCAAATAGTTCCTATTTTGCTAGTCATAATGGTGGGTCCAAATTGACAAGGTGGTTTTTTTCACTAGATTTGTTTCTTAAATTTTATTTTGTGTAGTAGTTGTGGCAATTAATTTATCCAATGTTAAAATTTCATGTTTTAGTGTCAAAAATAGTGTTAATGTTGCAAATCATTCAAAAGCATTCATAACAATATTTTTAATATATTATGAAAACATGTGATATGATTTTGAATGAAACTAATAAGGATAGATTATTTTTTAAAAAATCATTAAACATTGTAACCCATGTTTTTAAACACTATAATGATTTTATTTTTGGGGAGATTTTTGAAACTTGAGATATTTTGAGGTTTTTTAACATATATTTACATAACAATATATTGTAACAACATTCAAGGTAAAATTTGATTTTTTTCAATTTTCAAACAAATTATTCTTGGGGTGTTTCAAGTGTATTTTGAAATAAATAGTCACTTAAGGAGGTGACTTTCGTTCCTATTATCTTGTTTGGACCTAATGATGTCATTTATTTCAATGATGTTCTTTTTGCTATTGTTGATGTTGATGATGCATGCCTTGAAGCTTTAGTTTTTGGACATTGATGAAAAGGACTTGGAAAGTGTCAACAAGTGTAGTCAAAGATTTAATAAGTATGTTGAAATGTGGGCTTGACAAGTGGTAAGAATTTCAAAGTTTTGACAAAACAAAATCAATTACAATTTTATCCAAAAAAAAAAAGTTCTTAAGGAATTACTAGACGTGTTGTGCATGTTTGTGTTTGAAATGACAAAGGATGGTGCCTTTTGAATCCTCCAACAAGGTATGAAATTAATCCATGAATTCAAATTTGTAATTTCGTTATTTTATAGGTTTATTTGTTAATCATTTTGGTTTTTTCATTTTGTTTTTTGAGTTTGAAATGTTATAAAAATGTTATAATTGAAACTTTAGATTTGTAGGTGATGCATTTGTTTACAAATGTTTTTCCAAATGATACAAATTTAAAACCCTAAACTGAAATGGTTGTACAATATTTCCCTATTCAAATTGTATGTGTGTATATGTTTTTTCCATGACATAACTTGCAAAGATTTATAATTAATGATTTGTCTAAATGATGCAATTTTTTTGTTTTCATTATTTTTTTATTCATGACTCAACATCCAAACTTTGATCAAAACCATTGGAAGGTTGATTAGGTAGAAATATGCTTAACGCATTGTTGAAATTGACAAACTATCTTTAAGTGTTTTTTTTAATAAAAATGTTAGGTTTGAATGTATGAAACTACTTGGTGATGAAGTAGATTTGCATGTATCTTGGGTGGTCTTAATAAAAGCATTAAGAAATTTGATGTTTTGTCTATTGTGGAGGAAATGAAGCTATTGACATGAGAAATTTGTAGGCTACATCATTGATAAGTCTAAATTTGTGTGTGTAACTTTTTCATCCAAGGTCACCAATAGTTCAAAAATGTTAATTTTGAAAAAAAAATTCATTTATAACTACTTGTAGGTTTGGTACTTAGATTTTGCCAAGGCATTTCAAAAAATTTGTATATTGATATTACAAAGTACATATTATATTAACAAACATCAACCTTCCATTGATTGTCCTATTCTTGATGCTATTGGCATTTTCAAGGAATTGGTGAGGCAATGACTTTTTAATCGCCTCTTAGTAAGCTAGGGGCCATCCCCCATGTTCTTGCATTTTAAGCCTAAGTGGAGATGGTCCAATGATGTTTTGTTTACAACTACAATAGTGGGTCAAAACTAATTATGTTTCATTGATAACCACGACCTTCTTTAATTTGAAAGACAAAGTTTCATCAAACAAGATTAGTAGATGCATTAAAATAACACACATGATAAATACCTTTGTTCCAACTAAATATGACATGAAGGTGGTCGACTATTATGATTTTAACCTTAGGTTCACAACCAAAGTTAGGGCAAGATAAAAAAGGAAATGGGGCAAAAACAAGCTAGGGAAATAAAGAGGACTAAAAAAATGAAGGAATGAAATGGAAGCACTTCTAGGATTCCCAAAATTAATTTCCATTTTGGGAGTTGGGAATTTTGAAATGTTCCAAAACTTTGGGACAAAAGTGCAAGGAATGAACCTTATGTAAATATACCATTTTTCATACCATTGGAAAGCTTTTAAAATGTGAATATTGAAGATGAAATCACATTCTCCATTTGAAGGTAGGAGTTCTAGTCAAAAGAAGGGTTGAGAGTCAAAATGACCATAACTCCTAAACACAAACAATTCATAAGGTCTATAAGGATTGTCTCCTAAACCGACCAATTATTTTATAAACAAAGTTGTATGTCATGCTCAACAATTTGTTAGGAAATCCTTTGTTGAATTTGATAACCATTTTGGATTGAAATGTTTGAAAGTGAACTTTTAAAACACAAGTGCATGGATCTATTTTGGTCATTTATTGTTGGGGTTATTAACATGAGAATTGTCTTTGGGTATGTTATAATAACTTGCATAATTATCTAATAACTATCAATTATGTGGTCAATCTTGCCAAATGTGTTTGTCTTTTAATAGACCTCAAGTCTCTTTTGCTTTAACTTGATTTGTTCTTTTATTCAAAAAAGAAGGTAAATAAAAATGTATCTTATTGGTTAAAAGTGCTTGTTATTGCACTAGATGTGTTGGATCTTTAACTTGATTTTTTTTGTTTTGTTGTCATAGATGGACAGTTCATAACACTTTGATGGTTTTTTTGGTTTGGATTGGGAACTAGAAATTTTGATTGTTCTTTTCTTTGAGTTGGAACTAAAGACTTTGATGATTGGCTTCTATGGTTGAGTTGACCCACAAACTTTTGGACAATAGCTTTGATTTAGTTTTTTGGTACATTGGATACTTGGCATTTGGAAACTTTATAACTTGATTTTTGTCAACAACAATCTTGATAGACTTTAATAGTTTATTTTGGAGGATCTTTGCACTTGGCTTCTTCTTTTATTGTTGCACATGAACATTTCATAGCATCAAGATGTACATTTTAAGTTTAGATGTTCTTGTTGAATTGTCCATGTTTGTCTTATTTTATGTGGCGTTATTTCATGTGTTGTTAGTGTCTTTTTGTTTGTTCTCTTGTGTTATATTGATGTTTCAATGTTTGTTTGTTTTTGAATTTTAGTGTGTAGACTTGTAAAGACCTTTTTCAGAATTGTAAGTTTCATGATCTATGTAGTTAGTTAAAAAAAACAATTGACTTAACCACCACGATGATTACCTAGGGAGAACAAACCCAACAGAGAAAACTGTTTCCTAACCACTTATCATCCATCCTTCACAGTGTGCTGGTGGGTGCTGGTAACTGGTTTCACACCTGCACTGCCAACTTAGAATCTGATCTTTTTAACCCTTTTCACATTGGGGAATTTCTTGCTAGTGCTTTATGCATGACCTCATAATAATGTTCCTTTTTTTTTGTCTTTCTAAAGCGTGCTCCACAAACCAGGGGAAATTTTCTGTCACTGGTTCTGTGAGAGAAACTTCTGTCAGGCCTTAAACGGATAACCAACAGAGCTGCACCACTGCCCATGGTAATGAAGGGCTACTAGCCTACTAGGCCTATCAAACATGTGAGTGAGAGCTGGACATATAGGCCTACCACTTGTCTTAGTTTTATGGCTAAAGTCACCCTGTCTTTGGGCCTCCTGTCACCCTCAAATCCCTCTTTCAGTTGTATCTGTAAAGTAATGAAATTTTATTAAATCTCATCATGAAATGCTGAAACTCTGCATTTAATGCACATGGTTCGAGTGTAATTATGTGCTGCATTTTTTGCATCAAATTTATCTTGCACTCAAATTCACCTAACCATGTTCCACAATTTCTTTATTTTTGCTCTTTTGTTTAAACTTTGAACTTGCAATAAAGGCCAAAACCACTATCATAGTGTAATGTCTGGGTTTCCACATTGACAAAACGAATATATATATTTTTTTTCAAAAATTTAATTATTTTTTAAAAAGCTTAAATCATTAAACTTTCCATGATCTGCTATGATGTTGGACAAGTATATAGTTTATTGGCTCATATATAACAAGGGATAGAAACTTGTATTCAGGTTCCTATCAATTCGGTATTTGCTTATGAAATATGATGATTAATTAGTGTAGCCATTGCCATTGCCTTAAGTGCGAACAAAACTATGTAACTGCTTCATGTGTGAATAGGACTCTGACCATAGAGCTTGATTATTAAAATTTTAAAAATGAATTCTCAATGACAAAAGTTATTCAAATTTCAATCCCCATCTTAGGTTCAAAAGTTATAAAATCATCTCCAAGAAAATCTCATTCATAAAGGGATATATATAACTGTACTAAGAGTGTGCACTAATTTTATTTTTAAACAAAATTGTTGAAATTTTTGTGACAAAATTGTTCAATATTCAATAACTCTTACATCGCCAGTCTAAACATCAAGAAATCACCTTAGTTCTCCTCTAGGGCTTTCAGATGGTACCAAGAACCTAGTGAAGTGCATTGTGGATTGGGAGATCTGAATGTGACAAACAAACCAAACCTACACAAACACACAAACAAACAATCAACCTTCCTCAATAGATAGACATTTGGATGGGTGGGCACGAGAGTTCCAAAGGTTGGAGGATGTGGTGGACTAGGGACCATCAAAAGTCATTATTATTATTATTGTTGTTGCCGCCCTTTCTTTTTCGGGATGGTTGTTGCATGGTTGATATGAGTTGAAAGTGAGGGCTAAGTTCAAATGCAAGGAAGGCAAATGTTGTTGTTGCCCTTTCTTTTTTGGGATGGTTGTTGCATGGTTGATATGAGTTGAAAGTGAGGGCTAAGTTCAAATGCAAGGAAGGCAAAGGCAAAAACGTTAAAGGGTATCCAAATATGCAATGAAAATAGACCTTTACTGTTTAGTCACAGATCCATTGTTGATGGTAACTTGCCCCCCATTATTGTTTATTGAAATGAGACAAATATGAAGAGCTAAGGGGAAAGAAGACAAGGGGATGGGAGACAAAGCCCAAAAAACATAGAACTAAGTCTTAGAAGGGTAGGGCCGGAGGTCCTTCCTTGTTTTAAGGTGCTTAGGCACGAGGGTGGTAGCTCGAGTGACAAGCACCAAATAACAAGGAAGGGCCAAGGGCCCTACCCTTCTCCATCAGAAAACCCAGCCCTAATTTTCAGAGGGCACAACCTTCCATGGCTGTAGATTTCTTCGAGTTTCAAAGATGTGCCACCGCCGACTTCTTGCACCCGACAACAATTGTTTAAATACACTACAAAAAATTAGGGCAAGTTCTTCTCACTTCACTAAAGAGCACACAAATTCAACCTAACCTAGTACTTCCAATTTGAACTTAAAGGAACCTTAGAGAACACAATCTTCTTCTCATCTTTCCAAGCATTTTAGTAGTTCTCATTCTAGGCAATTTATGGGCTTTCATTTCATCCATTGGAAGTTAAAATGGAGAACATTCTCAGATGCAATAGATTTTTCACATAATGTCAATATCCATGTTCAATACATTTTGCAATTGGTCTCCTCTCTAATTTTAATTACAGTGTTACCTAATTTTTAAAAAAAATGGTTATACTCATACATATGCATGCAGTGATATCTAAAGTTGACAATTTGTTTAATATTTATATCATTTTGAGATTGAATATTTAAAAAAGTTGTCTATATTATTACCATATATATAAATGTATAAATCATATACTTGGCCAACATTGGAGTAGACACCATGTACTAAATTTTTGCCATAAAGTAAAAAGGATTACCATGGTGGTGTAGCAAGTTTGGCAAAATAATGTTATTTAAACAACCAGCACTTTTCAGATATTATTAAATCTATATTGCCGAATATATTTAAATTAGGGAAAATAAAATTTGAATTCTCTTTGAAATTAAATCAATAGAATCAAATAAGATTTTATCTGATTTTAATTTTCTTTTTTGCAGTAGGAGTAGGTTGAAGCTAAGGGAGTCTATATATAATATTCATAAATGTGTAAGGGTTAGAACGAAATCCTTATTAGTCCAATGAACTAACAAATTAAATTTATAAATGTTAGGACCCACAAGATCTTCAACAATGTATCCCTATCCTCTTGTTGTCCCTCCTCAAAAGCTTAAAAAGTGATTATTTTTATTGCACCATTTGAAGAATGCCAAAAACAAATTATAGATTCCCTCAAAAAGAAGTTGTTGAATATTTTAGAAATTTTATTGATGATTCTGCTGAAATTCTTAGAAAAATATTATTATTTATTCGGCAGTTTAGAACTGAATCTGCTACACTGTACAAGTACGGTGGACAATAGACCCCCTTGGAAGAACCAACTGAAACCATTCCGGAGTGTACACTTAGTTAGGCATATAATAGTCTGGCCGAGGCGAACTAGCCAGCACCTGCCCTCGCACTTTCACTTTCTTGAGCGAGGCCTCTTAGAGGATCTCCAGCGGTGCTCAGTATGTGACCCTGCACAAATATTTTTCACATCTGAGGTTAGTTATTTACTTTTTTTTTTGCAACCCCACCCATCAAACTGAAACTGGAGTCCGGGACAATGATTTTTTTTTGGCAAAAAATCGCCAAATGGCGATACAGTTTTCTGAAAACGGAATATTCTGTCGCAAATTCCCTGTTTTTGAGAAAAAAATTCGCCAATACGCTACAAAAAAACTGGTTTTTTGGGGATGGTGTCGCTACATTTATGCCTACTGGCTACAGTTTTCAGAGTTTCTTGAGATAAATTCGCCAGTTAAGTCGATATCTGCCTAGGGATGCTCGCCACACTGGCTACATCAGGAAACTGAAAAATAAAACACTGGTCCGGGACAGCAAATACGTGGGGGACTATTAATAGCAAACCGCCTGGACACTATTAATAGCAAACCGCCTGGACAGATCATTATGATGGGCCAATTAGAAACACTGATCAAAGTCAGATCAACTTTATTACACTCTTTTCTGCAGGTGCAGAGCATTGCTGGGCCTCTTACCTGTCGCCGCGGTTATATTGAGTCAAAACCATTTTCCTAAGACAAACCAGCATTTTTTGCCTTTTCTTCATCCAATTTTACTGTGGAGGATCACATACTGAGCCAGTGAGCACCGTTGGAGATGCTCATAGTGGTTATGCTCTTCTATGATCGGTGTAGGGGTGGTTCCAGAATGCTTTTTAAAAAAAAGTGAGTTCCTTTAGGGATTGTGGTGTGTGCAAAAAGGCATAAGATGATTAGTTGTGCATGTTTGCTTGACCCAAAAAAAACACCCATGTGCTGGTTTGGCTGTTCAGAGATGGGTGTTTTTGTGAACAGATTTACAATTTATTTTTCACAATTTGTCAACTTTGAGCACATTTTTTCTCTTTGCAGATTTGTTAGGTTCGGCAATGGGTGTTGTATGGAACATGTACAAGGGTTTGAAGGTTCGATTTAGGGGTGAGGTCTTGCACATTAAAAGTATTGCAACTCATGATTAAAGGACAAAACCTTAAACCCTAAAAAGCACATAGAGCACACTTTGTGAAACAACAACATTTATTAACATGCCAAAGGAGGAGTTTCCCCCCAACTTCAACATTTTGGTTTTCCCCCCAAAATTTGGACAAGGCAAAAAGTTGGTTGTAGCTCTCATAGAAATGGGTAAAACTCTTAAATAGCATCTTGAAGAAGTATGTCTTCCCTACCAAAGCACATAGAGGATAACCTACAATCTTTTCTAGAGATTCTAGTTCTTAATGCAATCTTGTCAAGATGTTTACATGTAGAACATGAAGAGGAGCAACACCTTAAAGGGGATTTAGATTTGAATGTATGAACAACATCTTCCATACATGTCAATGTAAATATAAAGCAAGGTTCAAGATCAAGGTTGGGATTTGGGTCAAATGCACATAAAGAGGGTCTAATAAGAAGCAAAGAGCTGAAAAATAGAAGGAATTCAAATCTAAATGTAAAAGCACCACATTTAGTACATGTCAAATTAAAGATAAAATAGGTTAAGGTTCAAGATCACGGTTGGGATTAAGGGTAAATGTAGAGGGGGAAGATCTGATAAAAAACAAGGAGTTGACAAAACAAGTAATAGCAATACAAGGCCTTGGACCAAATGTGAAGATAAAGATTATAGACTAGATTTATGCAATGAGGTATAAAAAATATATGTGTTTTTGTTGGTTTGAACATTATGCAAAAAAAAAATTCTAAAGTTCAAGCACATCCAAGACATACTAAATTCCCACAAGTTCAAGTAGATGTAGCAACAAGTTCAACCCATGCCCTGCATAGAAACAATAGATATCACGTTGATGTGGAAAAACTTTAAGGATTTAAAAAAAACTCATTGCATTTATTGAGTTCTTTTGGGAGCATGCACTTGCAAGATTTTCCGCCTTAATTCATTTTTTATTTTCTTGGGTTGAATTCAGGAAGTCAAGAGGTGTACCTCTACTAAGGCCTAACTTTGAATCGGATTCCTTTGGAGGCTAGGGTTAGGAGGGGAAAATGATACAAATCGTGCCCCATAGATGGAGGAGTGGCACCACAAGGCCAACTAATAAGGAGAATGTGCCCTTAAATTTGGAATCATGCATATCAAACTTGATGAACCCCAATACAAAAAGCAACATGGGTTACTCAGTTTTTCGCAACATTAATGAGGGGCAAACGGACAAGTGAAACTTTGGAAGAAGCCATGGAAATGGTTGAGCAAAGTATTTGTTCTTTACATAAGGCTAATTAGATATTTCACATACCTTTAAGCTTTGTTTTTAACCATTTAAATGGACACACCCAAAGTAGGAAAATGGGGTCACCAAGAATGCTGATGGAAGAAGAAGATGCAGAAGTCTATGAATGGACTTTAGCAATGGAGGAATGTGGCTTGTCAATATCATTAAATTAACTTAAATTGAAGGTTGCAAAAATGATTCAAACAAGGGTGACACCATTTCAAAATGGCATACTTAGAAAAACTTGGTGGCGATGGTTAGAAAATCAACACCCAAATGTGGTCATAAGGCAAGATGAAAGACTCGAGACATGTAGAACACAAGGTTTGATAGTTGTTTACTATATCAAATTCTACACAAACTTGGTGTCATTGTATAATTTACATCAATATCCTTCCAATCACATATGGAACATTGACGAAATAGGTGTATAGGTAGGCAAACAAGTAGGGGCACGGGTGTTAGCCAAGAAAGGGTCTAATGTAGTTTATAGTACCATCCCAAAACTTCGAAAATGGTTGACTACAAATTGTGTTATTAATGCAAGAATGGGAGTCCGTGGGGCTTCTACATCTGTAGAGGGAATGGCTGAAAGATAATTATATTAAGTTATGCAAACCAAGTACATGCATGGCTATGCAAAAGAAGGAATAGATGAATTTTTTTTGTTTAAGAAATTTTTATTTTTCTTCAAGCGGTTTGTTCCAAGTGCAGTGTCTACAACCAACTGACATTTACTAGTTTTAAATGGCCATGGTAGCCATGTAACCCTAGAAGTAGTATAACAAGCCCATGAGTTTGGATTAAACGTGATAATTTTACTTGCACATATATCTCATGCCCTTTAACCATTATACGTCTCTTGTTTTAAACCATTTAAAATTGCATTTCGAAAGGTTAAAAATGTAAATGGTTAATAGAAATTACATGGAACTAAACAAGATTACTTCAATTGGATGGATGGACCAGGTTTTAGAAAAGGTGCTAACAAAAAGGAATATCAAGTCTAGTTTTAAGGCAACAAATATATGGTCTTTGGATCCAAATGCAATGAATAACAAATTTCAACCTTCAAGCCTTTACACAACATGGCTGAATAATGAAGAAAACGAAGCAAACAACACATTAGATGAATAAAATGATTAAAGCTAGGGTGAACAAAATGAAGGAGAACATGCACAAATGATCAGGGCCAAGGTGATCAAGGTGAACATGAGTAACAATATGGAGAAGAAGTTGCTGCCATAGATCTCTTTAATATACACACATCAATTCACTAATCAGGCCCAAGTTGTTCTAACCTAAACCAATGTTACTATGTACATATGCCTCATAGCCTTCCCATGATAGAAGATAGGGTAGAAGAAAACTTAGTAATAAATATAAATAACCTTAGTCAAGAGCAAGTGCAAGAAGAACAGGTTTCTTTGAACCTGATTCAAGATACCATGAGAATGCACCAACTATTATTGTTCTTTCATTTATTTGCAAAATAAAATAGAAGAAAGGAATCATTAGTGGATTATTTGTAGTCTCGTGTTGTGACCAGTGTTAAATACCTAACGTTTATGCGTAACAAGGCTATGAGAATGTAATTATAAAGGTAATTAGGGAAACACATCACAAGGAAAAGGAGGAAGATAAGGTTAAAAAATTTGCAACTTACCTCAATGGTGATGAACATGCATCGTAGTGTGTAGCTACCAAAATTGGAAGAGTAGATTTTGAATACAATTGGTTTGCAATAGTTATTAGGGAAGCATGGCAACATTTACATGAACATCTATGAGATTCCTGGGTTGCACAAAGGCTTGAAATCATTCCAATTATAAGATTTTCAAGGTTTATTCCAGCACAATAAGAGGTAAGATTACAAAAAAAGGTTAGACTACTTGTTCACGGTCACATTGCAACGTGCCTTGCCTCATTCTATTGAGTAACCAAAGTAAAGGAAGAGGGTTTAGGGTTTAGGAGGATCACCAACAATTGCAACCAAGACCATAAACAAGAGGATTGCTGACAACTATAACCAAGAGGATCACCAACAACTACAACCAAGACCACAATTATGAGGATCGCTAATAGTTGTAACCAAAACCACAAATATCAAGATCATGACCAAGAAGGTCACGAACAATTACAAGCACAAGAAATGCAAAATTCAGACCACTAATATCAAGATCATGATGACTAAGGGGGTTGCTAATAATTGCAACAATGAAGGAGGAAAAGGAAAATGATGATCAACATGATGATCGTGATTAGGAGGGTCGTGAACAACTACAAACACAAAAGATGCAAGAAAATGACCACCAAGATGAAAATCATGACGACTAGGATGGTTGCTAGTAGTTGTAGCTAAGAGGGATGATAAGGAAGATGATGATCAACATGAAGAGTTTGACTAGGAAGGTCGTAGGGAGTTACAAACATAAAAGATGCAAGATGACAACCACCAAGATCAAAATCACAACGACTAAGACGGTTGTTAACATCTACAGCCAAAAGGGAGGAAAAGGAAGATGATGAACAATATGAAGACTTTGACTAAAAGGGTCGTGAACAATTGTAAGACAAGAGATGCAAGACGATGACCACCAAGATCAAGATCATGATGATTATGATGGTCGTTAATAACTACAGCCAAAAGGGAGGAAAAGGAGGATGACGATCGACATGAGGATCGTGATCAAGAGGGTCATGAACAATTGCAAACACAAAAGATGCAAGATGACGACCACCAAAATCACAATCATGATGACCAAGACGATTGCTAGCAGCTATAGCCAAGAAGGAGGAAAAGGAAGATGATGATCAACATGAGGACTGTGACCAAAAGGGTCGCAAGTAGCTACAAGCACAAGATATGCAAGATGACAACCACCAAGACCAAGATCGCTAGCAATTACAACTAAAAGGGAGCAAGCTTGAAATGCTTGAACTTCAAGCAATTTAGCTTGAAAGTTATATTGACATCATCACAATCGCTTGATTTCCAAAGAAAGGAAACATTCGCAAAATTTCAGTAGACGTAGTTGGAGGAGGAGGTGGTGGCGGCCAAGAGAATAGGTGGAAAAATTAGGGTTTTGCTCTCTCTTGCCCTTATCACTGTTGATTGTAAAAACATTTTTTTATAATCATGTCCATTGAAACCAAAGATGAACATTTTTGTGCCCTTTCCTGTTCATCCTTATGATGCATTCAATATTTGTGAAGAAGGTAGCAACGTTTGGTCATGGATCATTGAGCATTTGCTCATGCATGAGCATGATGATGTTCATGCGTTGTTGAGTGATCAATGAATTTTCTTGTTGTGTTTTTGACCCCTTGACATTAAAATATGCATAACTTGCTCATTTCTTGAGCTTTTTTTATGATTCAAGCACCCTTGGATGCGCAACTATGAGCTCTACAACTTTTATTTGAGCTCTTGCTGCCATGGAGCAACATCTGAGATGCATTGGCTCTGCAAACCCTTAAATGTTCACTCACCGGCTGCTCTACTCTAATAGGTCATGGGTGAGAAAATCCATTTGAAAGAAAATTTGCTATTTCTTTTATTGGCAGAAGTGTACCAAATAGGGTGGAGTATAAAACCAAGCAAGGCGTCACATTATTGCTCTAGCCTACCCCTTATGGCAAGTTCAAACATAAAAAGTTCAAATCAGCCACAATTATACCGGGTGATGTTCCAGGAAATTTGCTTTACCCTTTACCCTTGAAGGCAAGTTCAAACTTCAAACCTACAACAATCATAATAGGAAACTAGTGGACCCCTGTGCCAGTGATCCAAGTATATTAATCCAGGTGGTCCATCCTTATACTATTCTCGTTGAAGTGTTTTTAATGTCAAAGTTCTTCTGGGATTTTTTTTCAAAATATAATAATATTTAAAAAAAAAATCATTAATAAAATAAAAAATAAAACAAAATCTTCGGGTCTGTTGGTCCCAAATTGTGAAAATGACAAATATGCACGTCACCTTTTCAATGGGCTTTCCAAAGGTATCAACACAAAAGTCATTGGGAGGGTTATGACTTATGACACGGATGCATACAAACAAAGCAGACGCACAAACATGTATTTTAATATATAGATGTTTCTTGAAGTTCACAAGAAATTAAACTCATATGATAACAAGTTTTAAACTTTTTTCCTCAATTAGCTAACATCACTAGCTAACATCCCAATTTTTTTTGGGCATTAACTGGGTGACAAGTTTCTACAACATATTATCCAAACAG